>Ga0209639_1000322_pt1 | contig 72866 bp, 45 predicted proteins | sample EPASupsiteHSE605_FD_187268 | JGI IMG/M metagenome (GOLD analysis project Ga0209639, IMG submission 187268) | Bioremediated contaminated groundwater from EPA Superfund site, New Mexico - Sample HSE6-05 (SPAdes) (version 2) | ecosystem: Environmental > Aquatic > Deep subsurface > Groundwater >... | reverse complement strand
ACAATAAATCTATAAGTATATCTGGCAAAGAGTTATTAATGAAATAAGAAAAAAAATCAAAAATAACGGATTTTTATCGTTTTGGTCCCCACCGCAACATTTTTTCCCATCGCCACAGTACTATAAATGCATTTAAAGGAGCTTCTGGGAGAAATTTTTATTGATTTACCCAACGAATACCATTCATATTTTGAACTTGGGGAAAAAATAACATCTGTTTCTCTCAGTAATCTTGGTAATATCATGGCAATAGGTTTGAATAATGGGGAAATTGTAATTTGTGACTCTGAAACAGGAAATAATAGGAGAAATTATCAATTACACAAAGCCTCTATTACTTCAATATCATTTTCGATAGAAAACTATCATATAATAACTGGCGATTCTGAGGGGGTAATCAAAGTAATCGAAACATTATCTGGAAAGTCGATTTTTAGCCAAAAACTTTCTGCAAGTATTGCTAAAGTATGCTTTAGTCCACATCTTGGAAGCGAGTGTTTGGTCCACATGACAAATAATGACGTATTCATCATTGACTATCATGATGGAAACATTAGGAATTTCCCAATGAAAGTTAGCGATATTATTTGGTCAAAAAAGTATTCTTTCATTGCTATTTCCGAGTCAAATAACATTGAAGTGTTCAATAGCTCATTTGACCTTATTAAAAGCAATGACATACAGTCTAAAAAAAGAGTTGTATATCTAAAGTTATCCAATAATGAAAAATTACTTATAACAATTGATATTCGAGGCGATTCATACCTATATGACACTGATGATTTGATTACTGGTAATGAGATCGAATGTCGTAATGTTTTTCGAGATTTAACAAGAGATGATAAATGGACAAAGGCTGTATTTGATCGCAACGATGAGCATGTTATCTTTTCGTCCAATAAGAAACAGTTCTGCAAACTAGTCATATTCGAAATTGATGGAACAGAAATGAAACTTGAACTTGAAGGACCCTCTGAGCCTGTTGAACACCTTATTTTCCACACTAACCACCCTGTAATATACACTGCTGGATCAGCATGTATTAGAATGTGGACTCCAAATTATATGCAATCATGGGAGCAGTTTTATCCTGGTTTTGAGCATGTTGAGAATAATGTGGATTATTATGAAAAAGAAAATGAATTTGATTTTGTTGAAAATGAATTTAATACTACAATTCCGATCATTCCTGGGGAGAAAATAGATATATACTCTTCAGAGTCATATGATAGATCAATCTTAGAGTATCTTCCTCTTATATTATGATCGCCTGGTTTTCTCTATGGGAGAAAATTGATTAGCATAGCTTTATTACAGGCTCAATCAATATTTTATTTTTTCCTTAATTCATCTTATAAATAGCCCATGTGAAAATAAAACTCGTGTTTTTCTTTCCAAAAATACTTCTGAATATAAAACAATTACTTTTTGGATCATTAAATACTCAAATAAAAATACATTCATCCAATGGGTATTTACTCAAGAAATCAATTGAGCAACAATAAAATATAAGAAGGAGAATGATCTCATATGTCTTAGGATGGTATTCATTGATATTTTGATAAGTATTGGCATATCAGCATAACAATGAAGGGAATTGAAGAAATGTAATTGATAAGTCATTCTATATGTCACCGAATTATTATTTGCTGTTGATACTGCAGTTAAAGTTGAGAATGATGATGAATGATCAATGAAAGAATGGGATACTTCAAGAGAACCTGAATGAACATAGAAGAGATTGTTTTGATTACTATGGAATATACAATACATCATCTTTCTTGATCCTGATCCATAAGCATGTACAACACCTCGAGATGGGCTGTTGTTATCAATAATGTTAGCATTTATCATTGTTACTATTCCTGTGTCAGAAAAGAAATATATGATTATACCAAAAGAAACCTTGTTACTTGAAAATGTGCAGAATGAGCTTATTAACGAGGATGGAGTATAGCTAATAATACCAGAAACTTGATTAGCATTATTCAATGAACTGTTTGTGTTATCAACCCTCTGGTCACCTGATTGAATCCAAATTGAATAAAACCCAGATGTAGTATGAGAGCAATTTGATATTGATAGATACTCCACTTGATTCACTTGAGAAGAAACTAGATAAGCAAAATGATATGATTTTGAAGCTCCACATGAACATTGATTAGCACATATCATTCTGAGATATGATACTAAAGATGAGAAATAAATTGCACCTCCATCAATTGAACAAATGCAATTATAAAACATTGAGAAATCAACATTCATTGAGAATGACCCGCCACTCACACATACCACTCCCCCATTTCCAGAATATGTGGCAGATCTTGAGAAAAAACAGTGGGAAATATTTATGTTATTTTCAGAATAAGACCTACCTTGATCTAATTTTTCGCTTTCACACCCAAAACCAACACCCCAATTCAAAATACAATTATTCAACCAAAATTGAGGAACAATTACAGAAATACTGGCTTCTTTTAATATGTTGATTCTGTTTAACACTGATTTGCCCTGTTTTATGTTATTTTCTACGATAAAAATAAAAAATATGCTTAGAATCATTTGAAATATGATGTTTGATTTGCTTTTCTTTAATGAAAGTGGTGAAGAATATAAATGGAACATTGAAAATAAATAAATTGTTTGCCAACGTAATTGTCACATTTCTAGTGGGTATCCCAGATTCCATAAAAATACAACATTCTCTTAGTGTGTTTAGCAAATACACAATGACTCAAGTATTCCCTAAAAGATTCAAATAATAATAATACTAAATGAGAATATGGTCAGTACCTTACTATGAAAAGTAAAATTACTAAACCTAAAAAAACTAATGTGAAATAAATGATAATTCTCGTTAAAAAGGGCCAAAAAACATCAATCACCTTAAAACAATATTATTCTTCATCATTACGATTCTTATTGTTTCAACAAAGTAAAAAGAATACTCTTAATCAAGATTATAATTTTCCAGAATGAAATAGCCAATTTTGGCAAACTCATATAAATTGTTGGGCAAAAGGAGTAGGTAAAAAAAGCAAAAAAAAAGGAATTTTAGGATATTAAAACTTGAATTAAAATCCTTGAAAAACTATTGTAAATATGACAGGGAAAAGAAAGAGAAAATCACATAGATCTCTCTCTTATTGACGGCTTGAAAAGTTATTATACAGTCTTCATATGTTCTTGGCATTGTCTCTTTATGAGTCACTTGATTGGTTCTTTGAGGAAGAGGGATTTCAGCATTGCAATGATATGAATTGAAGAATTGAATTTCATATGTTGTTTTGCTAATGAATGAATTATTTGTTGCTGTATCTAGGGATGAATAAATTGAGAATTGCGATGAATGATCAATAAAAGAATGAATAACTTGGAGGAGACCATATTCAACTGAGAAAAGAGTGTCTCGATTTTTATGGAATATGCAATACATCATTATTTTTATCCCTGTATCATATGTTAATACAACACCATAGCTCGGGCTATTATTATGAACAATGTTTGTAAAGGCTATTGTTATAGTCCCTGAAGATGATATGACATTTATACAACCTAATGCATATGCATAATTGTTTGAAAAAGTGCAATAGGAGCATGAAAATGAGGATGGTGATGAGGTACACAAACCAGAACATATTTTAGCATTGTTCATTGAACTATTTAAGTTTTCAACTCTTTGATTACCTGATTTTAGGCAAAGGGGATAATTTCCGGAAATTGAAGGAGAGCAATATGATACTGAAATGTACTCCAAATGATTCATTTGTGAAGCTCTAAGATATGAAAATTGAAAATTCATATTGTATCCACAAGAACATCTGTTAGCACATACCATATTGATATCGGAATGGCTTGAATTGAAGTAGATTGCCCCTCCCTGTAATGAACTTGTGCAGTTATAGAACATTGAGTATTCAATAATCATTGAATAAAGTCCACCATCAATATTGATCACCCCACCATTACCAGAGAATGACATTGATCTTGAGAAGAAACAGAGTGATATGCTAATACTTCTATTAAAATATGACATTCCATGAGAGATGTTTTCGCTTTCACACAAAAAACCAACATCCCAAATACCAACATTTTCATTCAACCACAGAATTGGTGAATATTTTATAATTTTTCCCATTTCTTTTGTTATTGATACTTGATTTTCTGCCCTTCCATGGTGTAAATTGAATCCCTTTAATAGTATTGTATACAATACTGATGCAGCAGTAAAAATGATTGAAGTCAAACATTTTTTTCGAGATATTTGGGCATTTTTTTTAATATCTTTAATTAAATATTTTGGTATTTCAATGAGAAATACCCAAATATTTGTTCCTTTTATCCAAAATGAGATCTTTTTGGCAATATGTTTTGTAAAAAGCTTGAAGATATTCATATTTCTGAAGTATTGACTCAATAAAATGATGATCATAATTTCCTTGCGGATCAAATTCACAATGGTTGTTATTGAATATTGAATGAATTTAATATTGGTCTCATTAATTGTTCTATTTATGATCAAGAATTTATATAAAAAGGATATCCAATGGAGTTTTATTGTTGATGATAATGATATCAACATTGGAATTCTGATAATTCATGAGATTTGGGATTTCAATCAAAGTTATTGGGCCATTCAATATATTGTCATAATATTATTTAAACGACAATCAATAATAAATAATGTGACAATGGAAGATAATTAATTTATCGAAAAAGAGTCTTATTCCAATTTTAGAGAACGGATCATCTTATGATGGAAACGAGGTGTATATTATTTTTTTTTTGACAAAATAGACGTATTCAGAAAGGAGCCAATCCCAAAGTTTTGATTCAATGGATGTTAGAAGGTTTAAAAATATATATCAATCATACAGCAATAGAATTTGGCCAATTAATATTCAATTACTTGATTCAACAATAATCCTTGTAAAGACTCTGAATTAATTAAATTCGGAATTTTCATTCAGATTGATCTATTCATATTTTATAGGGTGCAATCCAATATCCATCAATGAAATATCTTTTAGGCTAAAATTGTAGTTTTATTACCAGAAAGTTCAAGATTGATTTTCCCATTCAAGGGTAAAATTAAACATGAACATTTCAGGAAATAAAAGGCGTCTTGTTCTTGATATAGTTCGTATTCTCTTTGGCGAACCAGCAGAAAAGTTTTCTTCGGCTTTAATAAGCTATGGGCCCTGTCCTTTAGGCTTTATTCAATTTAGAACTCAGATGTCTTTGATCGATTTGAAAACTATTGCTTTGGCAATGTATGCGCATGGGATTATTAATATCAAGGGGGAGGGAAGCAGAGCTTTATTATCCTTGTCGACTTTTCCTCTTTTTGTTCTGTCCGCTCCATCTCTTTTGCTTGATGAAATTCGAATTATATACAACAGGCAAGATTTCGTTGATGTTCTAGATGTTTATATTCGAGAAGGAGTGGTTGCGATTGGTACTGGCTCCCAGTTTCTTCCACCAGCCATTGAAGCAGCCGAAGATGTGTTTCGTGGCTGCACTGATGAATTATTTAAATTAGGCTTTTTAGCCCGTGGCATTATGCAATACAATTCATTTAGCTCTGCTGATGTTAGATCACTTGAAAGAAGGATCTCTAATTTACAACTCATTAAAAAGAGAGGTGCTAATAATCCTAAGAATCACATATCATCCCAGTCAATGCCTGTTTTATCAAACCCAGAAGTTGATGGGGACACATATTGTATTGATTGGAATAGAATTGCACAGTTTTTAAGATCAAGGTATGTTGTGAGCTATGTTGGAAAAACAATTGGAAAAGACTTTATTCCATTAGTTGAACAAATAGTAATATCATCGAAATGTGGAAACTATTCTCACCTCTGTAGAATGAGCGATCATGCTGATGACCAATTGAGAGGTGAACAATGTTCTTTAACCCACTTTTCTACACAAGAAGTCAGCAGGGTTTTTAATACATTGCCTGCTGCTGTGTTTTTGGAAAGGATTGATGCTCTTTCAAGCCCTTGGCTTGGGTTTCTAAATATTGGATCAGACGGTTCATCATATGAAGTCCGAGTCCCTAATGTAATTCGTCTCCTGCAGCATATGTATATTGATTCCTTTGCTGAGTCGAATTTCACTGCAATGCATAGAAGAGTTTTTTCGGCTCTTCAATCACTACAAGTCGCAGATACAAGACAGCTTGAAGAATCTGCTCTTGTTTCCGATAAAGATGCTCGTTGTGCAATGTATGATCTGTGTCGGCTAGGAATGGTATCTTTGCAAGCAATACCAAAAACATCTGAAAAAAATATCGCTCAATCTTTCTTTGTTTGGAGATATGATGAAGAATCAGCAATCAATGCATATGCTAATATTGTTGCTGATAATGCTCGAAGAATACTTTCTAAAATTGAAGAATACACCATCATGGCAGAGAGCCTCCAAAATGTTGATGCAAATGACGCTACCGCAACCCTTACAAAAGATAAATGTGCAAAATACCTCTCTGGATTCCATGGATACTTCCTGGAAATAATGAAAGTGTATGTTCTATTTTCTGAAATGTAAAAATCTTTGAAAACGATTATATAAATGAAGTCTGGCGCCATTCAAGGACAAATCGCAACAAGAGAAAACGAAGAATCTTCATTTTTTCATCATAGGAGAAAGCTTGTAAACCTGAATTGGGACCATGAGCCTAAAAGGGTTTCATTGTTTATCCAGAGTGGATTAATTGAGATGGAAAAACAAATCGAGACGATGAAAAAGTTTTTAATAGATATGGATTTTGAATTAGAAGTTGATGTTTACACAGATTCTGATTTTATAATCCTTGTCGGAACTGATGGGTTTAATTTGCAAATATCCTCAATTTTTCAAGATAGAGAGACTCCTCCTATCATATCATTAACGCCCCATAAGAAAGGTTTTATTTCTTTCATTGAGTTTTGTTCTTATCAGACAGTAATTCCTCAAATTTTAAGAGGCAATTGTTTTATCTTGCCTCGATGCAGACTTTGTATTGATTATCATAGTTCTGAAGGCATAGAAAGGTTCACTGCTCTGAATGACCTTGTTGTCAACCGTGATCAGACATGCGGGTCGCTAATTGTCAATTGTAGCTCTTGTGGTTTTGGATTTTCCCAAATAATATGCGATGGTGTTATTATTGCCACACCAACAGGCAGTACTGCCTACAATAAGGGGGCAGGTGGTGCTCTTGTACATCCACTTCTCCCTGTCTTCATGCTGACACCCATTATTGCTCTTTCACTTTCAGCAAGACCAATTATGTTTCCACAAAGTGCTGACCTTACTATATCTCTTGCATGTGATACAAAGCGGAAACAAAAAGCATACATTGTATTTGATGGCACAGGGCACAGAACATTCTCACCAGGAGAAAAGTTAGTTATATCAATATCAACACACTATTTCAATTCAATAATGATGAATAAATCAATAGCCGAATGGCCTGTGAGACTCGCAGGTTTGATGAGCTGGAACGAGAGAAAGCACCAAAAGGCTCTTCCTAAAAACCCTTAAAATAAAGTGTAAACTGTCAAAATTATCGTTTGACATCAAATTGAGAGTAACCGCTCAAAACAAAAAGCGGTTATTCATTCATGTTCGGACTATTAGTTTTCTTATCTCTTTCTGCATCGTCTCGTCACCGGAGCAAAAAGCGGGAATCACGAAATGACTCAGAACAATATGGAGATCAGTCTTTTCTTGATGAAGTTGTTTTAGAGGACGTTCCTGATGAGAATATCGAGGAAACCCAGACTCTTGCCGATAGGTATTTATCGAGCTTTGACAAGCTTAAGACTCAAGGGCAGAAATATCAAGCTATCATTTGGGCCCTTACAGAACTTGCATCTTTGATAGATACAGCGGCCACAAGATACGAGATTGAGTATGAAATTGGTGGTCATCTCCACACTGTTTTAAATTCTGTTGATGTCAGAGATCGTGAAATGAAGAAGCAATTTCAGGAGTTGCAAACAGAAGTTGATCAGCTCAAACTTGATATTGACAAGCTTGTGAATGAGACACGCACTGAGTTGCAGGGCTCGATGAAGAATGTTAGAAAGGATATAATTAAATCTTTGAGAGAAATTGTTGCAAACTCTCTCGATACCAATCGAGCTGTTGCTGAGAAAGTACAGAAAAGAGTTCAGAAGAGTGTTGGTGAGTATAAGAAGACTACCACTACCCAAGCTGTCTCTTATTTCATTGGATTTCAGGTTCTTTTATTCCTATGTGTTTATTTCTACAGCAAATATATTCAGCAGATCCGTATAGGGTAAACTTTCACATTAATTTCGATTTATTTAACACAATTACATGAAACGCAGCAGCTTTCTTTGGAAAAGCACGATTTGCATACAAATATGCCGCACATTGGGCATAATTGTAACTTCTCTTTGGTTTGGTGACACAGAGGACACATTGAAAATGCTGTTTGTTTGAAAACCTTCTTTCCTGGTGTTGGAATAAAAAGCAAATACCCATTACCAGATTCTTCGAATGCTATTATTGAGGAATTGTCATTAAACATGCATAGTGAAGTAACTGGGGAGTTTAAACTATGTATAATTTGGTTATTAAGTATTTCCTGATTAATAATTTCCCATTTAGTTATTGTACCAGTATTTGAACCAGTCAAGAAAACTGGATTGGATGAGCAATAAATAATATCTTCACAATATAAAGACGAAATCGCAAGAGATTTCTGCTTAATAAGCAATGTGAGCTCCAAATTAAAAATATAAATGCAAGATTCTGATGCAGCAATGATTAGCCCAAATGATTCATGTATGTCTATCATTTTTATGGAATCATCAGTTTGTTGTTCATTAATTAGAGTACCCGTCGAAATATCAAATAAATATATATAATTTGATGTGGAAGATACACATATGGTATAATGTGAAGAAATTGCGGTTGCGATAAAACTCGAATTCTTGATAATTAAACTGGAAACATACACTAAAGGTTGTGATTCAATTTCAGAAAAATAGAAAACAGAAATATTACCAATACTTGTGCCGATTGAAATAAAAAGGCCATCCTTACTGGTAGAAGAGCATGTTACTTTGAAAAAACAATCATTTGGAAAGAGAGAATTCTTAAATTCATAGTATCCCTCATGAATTAATAAAAATGTTGGTGTACTACCAATATAATGGGATAAAGTTGGTGAAAAAAATATGTCACCATCAATTACTCTAATGAATCGGCATCCTGGATAAATCCAAGGATTAATTACTCGAATTGTGGATATATCCTTTGGTTTATAAATCTCTGTTCTTTTAGGATGAGGAACATTCATGATTTGGGTTGGGCATTGCCCGAAGTTAGTAATAGCATCATATTGCGCCCTTTTAGTATGGCTGTCAGCAGACTTATTTTCGTCAATACCATATGTCAATGGATGAAAAAGATTCATAGATTCAATTGCTGCATTTCCTCTTTGCTTGTAACCATAAATCAAATCAATCCATTCATTTATAGAATTTGAAACACATGTTGATTCCAAAAACTCTCTCATAATCCAAACAAACTTTTCAGGAGTTGGAGCCCATTGAGGGAGAAGTACATTTGTTATATTGGTTCCATCAGTTCGAATTTCAAGAGGAATGTTATTAATATTTCTTAACATTGATGGAACAAAGAAAAACTGTGGTATAAGTTCTTTGAGATCTGTTTGATTCGTTTCGGATGCAGATTTCCAGGTTTCGCTGATGCTGCTGAATAATCTATCCTTGTGGTCGAATCCGGTGTGAAAAACTACATTGTACATCGTAAATGGTTCTATTCGCATCATAAAATATAAAACAGATGCGGGATAAGAATAATGAGTACCAAAAAAATAATGAGGATTTGTTTCTTGATACATAGACATAAATTTTTCGGCCCTATTATTATTTAAGGCACCCATTGGTTTGGATAAATCCCTCGCGATATTGGTGTTTGAAACACTAGAATAATCACCTATTACCCATGGAAACACAGGATATTGGGATAGGTCATTAAATGATCTTCCAGAAATCATGTTGCAATATAAAATATACTCAAATGTGGATAATTTGCCTGTTGACCAGAGTTTTGAAACATTTTCGACACCAATATTTTGAAGCTTGCTACAGAAGAGACAACCTCTATTATAGAATTGCATTGTTTTCCCTTTAATTTTGGAAAGTATATGTTTTCTTTGGTTGGGATTCATAATTAATGAGTATGAAAATCCAGGGATGGTATAGATATCAAAAGCACAATCCTGATGAGCATATTTTCTTGGAATAACTAACCCAATATCATTGAATGGAATGATCAACATGTGATGGTTGCAGAAAAGTGTGGATTTTCCGAAATATCCATTAGCTATTCCTTCGTATATAGTTGAATAGCTTAGAATATTGGATATTGGAAGCAAAATTATCTTTTTGTCTTTCAATTCACAATCAATTAATATTCGTAAAGAATTTGCATAAATAAAAGCAATACAAGATGTAGTTTCCGGGGTAAATAATAGTGAGCAAGAATATGGGGCGACATTAGAGTATTGCCTGAAGAAAATATCGCCTGTTGAATTCTCGACGAAATGCGGTATAAACCAATTCTTATAGCAAACATATGAGTATATGTTCTCGTTTAATTCGGGAATTTTTGACTTATACCTAGCATTTTGTTTTATTACTGGATAGTTAATTCTTGGATTTTCTTTGCTATATGATGCTTCATATTCTAAGACACAGGGCAAGAGTTTAAAAGGCGCCACCAAAGGATTTGGAGAAATACCAAGCATTACATTACCTCTTTTGCTTTGGGGAATAACTTTGAATGAATTAAACATATTAGATAATGATTCATTGTTAGCCAAATTGGATAAATTAAATCTCATAAAAAATTCTTTTCGGAAGAGTCTCCTCATAAATACAATTCTTGAGGCCCATTGAGTAACATAATTGTTAGTTTTAATCTCTTTTGGCTTCCTAATGAAACGATTACGTTCAATTTGAATGTAATTAGAATATTCATCAATTATTCGATCGGAAAATGCTACAAAAGAGGATGCAACATTATTATTACATAAATAATTCCCAAAATCTTCAAGAAAAGTATTGAAATCGAATTCGGGCTCATTCAAATATGGTTTAATAATTAAAATGGCGCTGTTAATATCTTCTTTAGTTACTTTAATATCCTTGCTCAAATAATATAAAAACATTATAATCAAATCGTTAGATACTGATAGTAGATTTCTATCAAAATTCATTATCTGTCCCAATAAATCAATTTTTTCAGATATTGTTATTAAATTATCAAACACATAAAGAATAAACATTGACTGATACTTGACATTTGGTCGAAAATAAACAGATATCATATCGAAGAGGATTCTGATTTCGTTATCCCACCACCCATTAACAATACTCCATATAGAAAACTCATAAATTACAGAAAGAGATTCATCTGATAGATTTGGGGAGGATAATAAGAAACATTTTAATACATTTTTGTGCATATATTTGGAAACTGATAATACAATATTTTGGGGACCTATTGTGCAATTAACTAATAATTGCTTGAACAACTCAATATTATCTTTGGACTCAATGATAATCTTGGATAATAATGAACAAACAAATTCAACAATTTGAATATTAAAATCGGAAATAAGTTGACTTTTCTCTTGATTAAATTGGATTAATGATGGTTTTGAATAAAAATCAGCTTTGTACTGTTCAATCTCAGGAAACATTGTAAGTACGAGATCAGAAACTCTTTCTAAACACTGAGGATCGTCTTCAAAATGGAAAGAGTGCCAGCTTTGTCGTCTGCCTTTCGTTCTTATTGTGGAGCTATCGCTATCAATTGATAACGATGAATCATAATATCCTAAAGAAAAAAGCTGATATAGTTGGTGACTAACATTTAATAAAGATATTCCATTTGAAACAATGAATGATAACAAAATATTAGAAACTCTAAATGAAAGCCCATCATAAACACCTAAAGATAATTCTTTTTGAATTAAATCTGGCAAAATACTGAGAGAATTATGAATCTGTTCGATTCGATTTGGTATAAATAATAAATAGTCTTCTAATACACTTGTGGTTTCATTTGTAATTAAAAAGAAACAAAATGACCAGACATCTTCAGTGTTTGAATAATACCTTAAGATTCCCTTGAGTAACTTAATTTCACTTTCAATATAGAACTCTGGGTACCTCTTAATGAGATCCTTCAACATCATCAAAGATTTGAAAAATGCTTTTCCTGTCAACGATGAAATAAAACTATAGAACATAATTGGTTCAATGCTCTGTTGGAAAATCATAATATTATCTGATAATAATCGAATTAATGAGTCTTGAATATAATATTCTTCCAAGCCAAAAGTTGTTTGATCGTCTGACTGTACATTCGGAACAGATATTATCGATTGGAATAGCTTTTTAATATAAGATGGCTTTGATTTCAAGGTTATTTCAACTCTGGAGATATAGAGAACCATTTGATCATTGTCTAAGTTAAAGAAAACCATTGTATCAAGTAAATAACAAAACAATGGAAATATTTTGGTTTCACAGAATATATCAATAGGGATATAATATATAAATGAATAACCATTCCTTGATGTTAACACATGGAAATCACATAAAAAGCAGTTAAGAATATCAAAGTTTGGATCATTGATACTGATTAAATAATCCACAACCCTTTTTGCAATAATATCCTGTGAGAATCTTGGATCATCTATGGAAATATACCGAAGGCAATAACAAAACATTTTTTTCTCGAGTAAGTTAGTGGAAAAAAGTTTAAAAAGCAATTCTAAGCAAGTTTGAAGTTGAGTTATTGTTTGGGTGTTTTTGGCTTGAATAAATGTAGCATGCTCGCATTTCATGGATTTAATAAACTTAATGATCCCTTCATATGGACATAACTTTGCCCCAGTTCCTAGAGTTAATTTCACCGATTGTGAATATACCAATCCGTTTTTAAAAATCATGTTAGCCTCATTCTCATTAATATCATTATTATGAATGCTAACAATTGAGTATAGGAACCAAATCGAGTTATTACATGATTCACTGCCAAAAAACATGTTTTGTGGCTGCTTGTTAACTTTTTCCATTACTTTTTTGCCATTTAAGTACACAAATATTGAATTCTGAATAATTGGTCTCACCACAGTGGTAATAGTTATTAAATTCCATACTTTATACTGAATTGGTAATATTACAATATTAAACAAATAGATATTTTGATCTATGATCTCAATATTGCCTGCAGAATTGGAAAAAATTATTGTCTTAGCATTATACTCATCAATGAAAAACCAGAAACTAAATGACTCTTGGTAGCTAGCAGTCACAATGGAATTTCTTGAATCGGGATGAAACTGAATGAAATCTGTCATTGGGTATAATGTCTCTAATGATGTATTAAAAACTTCAATATTATTGATTACTGTGTGAAACTGATTATTACCAATAAATCTATCGATATAAGACTCGAAATGATTATTAATACCTCTTTGAGAACAGTAAAAACCGAGAATATGCTTATCTGATGCATTTAAATCAGAAATTTCACTTAAATGAGCAGCTATTGATGGGATTCTTACAAGGCCTTTACTGTCAGAATCTTGTGATAAGCCCTTCATTAATTTATAGAGAGAATTCTGAGATATCTTCGAAAAATGGTCTTCCCAGTGCTTTTCAACATATTTATCAACCTCATCAATTGGACCATCACACACTAATGCTGAAAAAAAATTCATTCCCTGGACTGATCCTAATAAAATTGGAATACACTCAATTCCTCCTTCGTTTAAAAAAACTGAATTGAAATCATAAACATTTCTTGACACAATAGTGAGTGCTTCAAACAAAAATAATGGTACCCCATGAAAGAGCTCCAAAATTATAGTCTTAGCATATTGTTTTGGGTTTAATCTTGAACATACTTTGGCAACTAATGGAACAATCATCTCACAATCCATACGACCTATTTCAAAAAGAATCTTCATAACTTCACACCCATATAAACTTCTCTCACATATTTGATCACACAAAGATGAAGCAATTGAAAATGAAAAATTGTCACTCTCGAACTGATTCTTTAATGTTACAAAGTCTGTAGACAAAAAAAATGATGAGAGAATTTCATCATTCAAATGACCCCATTCATTGTTGGTTATCAAAGAACAAAAACTATTGGTGTATTCAAATCTATTAGTCTTGAAAAACTCACAACAGAAAGATGATTTGGTATTGATATCAGATTTTGATACCGCATTGATTATTTCTTGGCGATAAAACAAATCAAACTGAGAATATCTTATTGCATATGGTTTAAATGAAAAACTCTCTTTTGGAATAGATTTTTCAGATTGATTCAATGCAATTAGGGCACTTTCTAATTGTTCATTTGAAATCTTTTCAGACATGCATATCTCAGAGAGAGCCCTCCATGATAAAGAGGCATCAAATGAGTATCCATCAAAAAACAATGAAAAAAACCTCAATGAGGGTAATTCCTGAACCTTCTGAAACAAAAGAGGGAATAACTCATATAGAAAATCAGTTGCATCGAATGGCATAATAATTGCCGCAATGAAAGTAATTGCGGAAACAAATATTGATTGCATGTTGGTGTTGCTGATATGAAACAGTGCCCTTTCTTGTAAATATTTCGTACTCTCTTTAGTACTAAATCTATAGCACGATGCAGCGGAAAGGATAATAGGTCCAAATTTATTGGATGCAATAGGGTTGAGCACATAAACATGCTCCCATAGTAATCCTAGTGACTCTCCAGAAAATAAATTTATAATAAATGCAGAAACTTCAACACAACTGTGCAAAAAAACAATTGATGAATCAATTAAATCCTCATTATTAGAATCACAAATTTGTAGAATTAACCAACATAATAGATTATCATTTTTTTTATGAGGAACATAGATTTTGTTTGCAACTGAAAGGAAATTTAAAACGTCATGAAATCCAGGATCCTGAATACTAATAGTTGGAATCAATTTCCTTATCAGCTTTGAGACCTCCTTTTTGATATCATAAGAAACAAGCTCTTTAATTGAGCAAGATAAAAGATTTTTAACAAAAAAATCAAAGCACTCGATGGGTGTTGATCCATTATTTAATTGGCTGACTAATTGTCGAAATTTTTTGATTTCTGCAGGTTCTTCTTCATTAAAAATAATCTTTGCTGGGCTAATATTGAAAGAAGAAACAATTCTCATTGTTTTAGACAACCACTTACTCATTCAACCTTAAGAAAATATAGTTTATTTCACAGTAATTATAAAATGCTCTTTGGGGAGTCCCCAATCAGTTTTTGGTATATCATTATTAATTATATTTGATTTTCCGAAACAAATCATCTGTTTCTTGGCTTGATGTGCATCTATAACATTATCTTCTTGAATAATTAATGACGAATTCTGATCCAGATGAATAACTGGTTCAAATAAGAAATGTTGTATGAATCCAGGAACAAGCCTCATAAACTTGGTTAATATAAGTTCTGAAGAGTACTTTCCATTGAATTCATATAGTCCTCCGATTGAATCCCACATATTTTTTGATGCCAAAAGAAACTCATTGCATGAACACTGAATATCGCTAGAAAAATCACGCTGATTTTGCATGAGGAATGTACCGACTATCTCTTCATAACAATGAGCAGCAATATCAGGATTATTAGGATGAGTATATGGATTATCCACAATGAGGTTTATACTCTTCTCGTTGAGTTTTGCTGCGTACTCGTCTTGCACATCAAATCTGTTTGCTCTATATAATACTCCATCAATAAGTTGTCTGGATGCAATATATTCAAAGAAGTGTGTTGGAATCAATAAATTAGGATTAGTAACCAAAATATGCTCCCCGTTTGCCCTCCTAATACCGATATTCTTAGCTAAATTACTAAGAAAATCTGTAGTATTCCTAGTTTTCATTATCCGATCATTATGAATTGATGGCGGGACTTGTATGAATCTCACCCTATTCTCTAGCTCTTTAGGAATACTGACAGCTTTATGAAGGGGCTTTGATGTGAAAGGATTGTAATCAACAACAATAATTTCAATATCTGCTAGAGGTACAATTGATAGTGATCTCCCTATCTGATTGATATATTTCTGCAATATGTGAGCAAATCCTCCATAAAACTTATCATTTCTCCCAGCAACAACAATTGATAAATATGGTGACTTTAAAGGCTCAACATAATAATCGGAAAACTCCTTTTTGATCAACATTGAAATATTTCGCTTTTTTCCAATTATTATGGTATTAATCCCTCTTGCTTTTAGATTATCTAGATTAACACCATTCTCTTGTGTTATTTGACATTTTGGATATAAAGAAGCTACTATTTCCACACTCTCATCCAGGGTCATTGAAGAATAACCTGTGATAATTGTTTTTGATTTTGATCCTCTCTTTATCATTGATAGTGTATAATCAACAATTTCTTCAGGTGTAACACTTTGAATTGAATATCCTGAATGATGAAGGATATTAGTTTTCCCAAACTGTTTGCATTCCCTAACCATTCGCACTAAAGGATTTTCGACATCAAGTTGATTTTTCGAATCAACAACATATGGAATCAGTACAGTACTGGATTCAAACCACTCGTTTATCGGGATAAATCCCAAAACATATGGTGGTGACATTGTTAAAACATAGGGTATACCCAATGTGGTGAAACATTCACATAACTTCTTATATGAGGACATTACAAATGATTCATAAAAAAGATGACCTTCTTTGTTTGTCTGCCTAAATGGGGATGGTTGGATACATATGATTGCCTTGGAAATTCGAATATGACGAGGATGAATTTTTGGGATTATAATTCCAATATCGAAGTCACTTATTGTATTGATGATAAAATATGGTTTTTTCTCTTCTTTTAATTTCCTAACAATAGCCCCACCCACTGAAGTTTGGCTTCCAATTACTAAAGTATATGTTTCTTTTTTCGATGGATAGTATGGATTTAAGCCAAACAGTCTCAAAAACTCGTAATCATACTTTGATCTCTTTATACAAGAAAAATTGTTACTAATTACTTCAGTATAACGGAATCTAGAATTAGCAAATTCGTTTTCATTATCTGGAATAACCATATCCAACATATGGTTTTTTTTGTCATTTGGTAAATATCTGTTCTCAAAAGGATGCAAATCAGGAAAAAAACTCAAAACAAGTGATGAAAACAGCATTGATATCATGACAATTATAAAAACATACAATATTGGCCTCTTTCGAAATAAAAACCAAAGTTTTTGATAAATCGGCTTTTTAGACATTTTATTATGTGATGTACTGTCTCTCATTTAGAATGTAAAACAATTTACAATATTATCGTTGTGTTATCAATTCTTTGTAAACCACAGAAGAAAATTGAGTTCTCTTATCCACTATATTTGATTGAATTTTTCCTCAATTTCATTTATCACATTTTTTACCCTCCTTACAGTATTCTCACTCAATGGCTTAGTCAGTTTCCCTCCTAAACCATCTTGTGTTTTTTCAAATCCGCCCTCTTTTTCCGCAAGACTTATGGTCATTCTGATATGAGTCAAAAAAGCCTTAAGGCTGTGTATTTCATCAAATCTATCTGTGTCTACTCCTAATTGTTGGAGAGTACGATCTAAACTTGCTTTCTTTCTTAAGATTTCTTGGGTTCTCAAATCAAACACATTAAAATTAGTGTTTGTGATTGTGGTAATAAATGGATTAGTACCAGTTCTAACAAATGATTTCTTTTGTTCATCATTATTTTGTGATTGAAAATTCTCGAAAGAATCAATAGATTGATCCATTGATAACTCAGAATTTAATTCGTTTTGGCTGAGTTGTTTCAGGAAATGAGCTTTTTGTTCTTGCTTCGGCTCTTTTTCGTCGCTTGTTACCAATTCTTGGTCATTATAGCAATCTGAAGAATGAATGCTCTCATTAATTTCGAAATCTGGCGATTTTCTACTACCTTGATTGTTTGAATTTTCTTCTTCTTCATTGCTGCGATCACTTAACAAAATTGTTTCTGTTGCAGGTGTTAACTCTGGTAATTCATGAGAAATCTCTTCAGCAGTATTTTGTTTTTTATCATCAGAGTCCTGAATTTGATCCAAATTCCCATCATCATCCTCTTTTTTGTCAGAATTCTCTTCATCAAAATAGGATTTAATAACATCAATATCGGAATAATGATTTTGGCAATCACTTATCGAAACATTTTGTGCATCATTCGGCTCTAAAATATAAATAGTACTTATTGTTTCCGATATATCTTTTTCATGAATCGCTTCATCATCATTGTCAGAATTGATTTCAATAGAACCAGTATTTTTTTCTCCTATATTTTGATTCTGGCTTGCCTCGATTTCATTGGTTACATATTTTGAATCATCATTTCCTTTTGGCTCTATGACTCTAGAATCACCTTCAGAACTCATGTAAAAAATGTAAAATGACTCAGGTTTAATAAGCTTCCATCCAAAACATGTGCTTATCATTTATAGCCTTCGCCTCATCGGGGCTAACTTTCCCTTCTTTTTGTACAATTCCATTCATAATTGTGCGTAGCTCATCTGGAATTCCTCTTGAAGGTCCACAATAAAAGAACTGAGCTCGTGGATCTTTCCAATACTTAAACACTACATCAGTATATGTTCGCATATGATCTGTAATATATGTTTTTGTGTTTCCGTCTCGAGAGTAAGCAATGTATGTGTCATTCAAAAGACCTCTCTCGCCATATATCTTAAATAACTCTTCAAGTGTTGGGTATGCGCGCTTATTTCTGGCACCAAAGAATAGAATAGCTGGCCCAAGTTGACCATCTAAATACTCACGATGTTGCAAAAGAGCTAACATTGGAGCGATTCCTGCTCCTAAGCATGCCATTACAATAGGAGTGCCTTTATCTTCGGGATATTTGAAAACTCCTTGTCTGATTTGGATTGGAATTTTGGTTAATCCAAAGCTATTCAGGAAATGGGTACATAAACCATAACGTTTCGAATCAGGACCAAATTGAACATTTGCAACAACAAGATCCAAATGTGATCTGTTTGCCAATGGAGACGATGCAATACTGTATAGCCTTGGTTTAATATGAGGGCAAGATGATATCAATAATTCGATAGGTGGGATACCATATTTTGAAAACTCGATAATAAATTCTGCGATATTAATGTTGCTTAACATGTCATTTAACATTTTTTCATTCAATGGATTCATCAGATTCTCAAGCCTTTGGATTCCTTGTTTATTAGATGATTGAATGAATGCTCTCATTAAAGATCTATCAGGAAGACCATTGAGATCTAGATATTGGCAGAATAATTCATTGACTGACACCTTATTTGGCACGAAAGTATCAACCATTGGTGCAGGTGTAATTCTGAGAACGCTCTTGGGATCGAGCTTCAATGCCGTAATAACAGAGGATGCAATAGATTGATCATTACGGGGAAGGATTGCCAAATGGTCACCTGTTTCATATGACAGTCCGCTAGGCAATTTAATCGTGTATCTTGACATTCGAGGATCAAAATCTTCAGGTGTCATCCTAGAATTACCAAGCATTCTCCCTATTTCAAATCCATTTGGTCTTATGGGATTATCTATAATTGATGGATCGTCTTCAATCTTAACTTTATAAAGCATCCTTACTCCAATCTTGGGAGCCTTAAGTCCTAAAGCAGAACATAAGGATAATGACCATTTTTCAAAAGCAGATTCACCAGCATCACTTGATGAAACATCAATTGAGCAAAATGGGAGAAGCTGAGTTGCACTATGTTTCTCAAGCAATGCTTGTAATTTCTTTCCTGCTCCACAGAATTGTGTATATGCCTTGGAGCCAATCCCGCATACTGCATATCTAAGAGATTTCATGTTTTCTGTAGACTTCTCTAATTCTGATATAAATGCTTGGCAATTATTTGGAAATTCACCATCCCCTATTGTTGAAACCACGAATACAGCTGTTCCTCTTTTCAAAATTTTGGAAACTGAGAAATTATTCATGGCTTGAGATGCTGAACCCATGAAACCGGCAACCAGTCTCGCAAATTTCATTGCATTTCCTGATGCGGATCCGTATGCCACTGCTGGCATTGATTGCATCCTTTTTCGCATTGCTAAAATTGCGGTTTCATGTGGCTCATAATGAGTATGCAAGAGCAAATGAGCCTTGTGAGATCCAACTTCCCCAATATGAAGCTTATAAAAATCAAGTAATTGTTGATTATGATTAGACACCTTTTCTTTAGAGTTGTCATCAATTTGATATATACTCTTTGCTCTCTTCAAACCATCTTCACGGTTTGCTAATTTTGGTTGCCCTCCTCCAACGATGCAGCCGCCTGGGCATGACATAACTTCGATAAATGTAAAAGACTTATACTCTCCGCTCTCAATAAAATCTCTCGCAGCGCCAATACCACTACATACAGCTACTTTTAGCTCAACTGTTCCAATCTTGAGCGTTGCAGATTTCACGCTTTTATTTCCTCTAAATTGATCATATACAACTTTTCCCAAAGGAGACCCTGTTATTGCTTCATGAGCGAATCGAACTGCTGCTTCTGTAACACCTCCAGTCACACCAAATATTGCAGCTCCGCCAGTTGCTTCTCCAAGAGGATCATCAAAAGCACCATCTCTTAAAATGCTCCATTCAATTCCAAATTGTTTCACCATTTTACAAAACTCCCTAACAGTAATAACACAATCAACATCTCCTTGCATTTGCATTCTCTTGATTTCGTCCTTCTTTGCTGTACATGGCATCATTGAAACGACAAAGAGCTTAGACTGATCAACTCTCAATTTTTGGGTTAAGATCATCTTAATGACTCTTCCAAACATCATGTGTGGGGATTTACAAGTACTCAGATGGGGAATAAGTTCTGGGTGATGCTTTTCAACAAAATTGATCCAAGCTGGACAACATGAAGTAAACATTGGAAGAACTCCCTTTTTTGTGACTCGGTGAATCAATTCTGTGCCTTCTTCCAAAATAGTCATATCAGCAGAATAATTAGTATCAAAAACATACTTGAACCCAAGCATTCTAGCTGCAGTAACGATTTTTCCTGTCACAATAGTACCTACAGGATCTCCAAAGGGTTCGCCAGCTGATACACGAACAGAAGGAGCTGTTTGTAATATAAGAATTTGACCTGTTGCCAATGCTCTTAACACTGATGGAATACTAGATGATTCTGTCAAAGCTTTCGTTGGACAAACCATTATACATTGACCACATGAAATGCATTCATTATTCCTCATTCTCGGATTTGGATCATTTAGTGCACCAACATGCTGGATATCTTCGCACATTCTTACACACCTTCCACAATCAATACACTTTTTCGGATCAAATTGAACTGCAGTTGTTTTCTCGAATTCTCTTGTCCTCATAGTATCCTTTGGATATAAGTACTCATAAACTCGCTCAATATCACTTGATGGAGGAGGATATGACATATCCATAAAAACGCCCAAAGATTCTTTAGCTTTCGCCAAAACATCAGGAGAACTGGTCTCAATTGACATCCCTTCCTTAACCTTAGTCATACAACTATATGCAAATGCCGACCCGTCTACTTTTACAACACATAGCCCACACTTCCCTGAAGCTGGCAAATCATTGTGATAACACAATGTTGGAATGTATATCCCATGCTTCTTGCATGCTTTAAGTACTGTAATATTGTCTTCTACTTCATATCGCTTACCATTGATAAATACCACCACCATTTTTAACGTTATTTGCTTTCTTTTGAATTGTATTCTCTTTTGAATAAAAAAACCGGTTTGTATTATGTTAATCAATTTTTGTGAAGGATTATACAGATTTGAGATAAAAATTCTATGAGAAACTTTGAACCTCTGTATAAAAAATGAAATTTGTGGCATGGAATGTAATCAAAGGTTGGTCAAGTAGTTTACATTGAGGTGAGAGGTTCGATCTAGGAGGATCATTAATGAAAAAACTTGGGATAAGTTTTAGAGGTAAGTGTATTTCTGTTTTATTTATCCCAATTATCCTTTTGTTGTACAATGCGCGTGTGTTTTCTCCTTTTTCATCAAAAATCATTATTGATAATTCAAGCCAGAAGATGCAGGATCCCATGCTTTTTATGGCAATAACTGTTAAAAAATCCAATAGAGCTGATAGAATGTTTGATTTGTGGGGAAACAGTTATCAAAAATGGCAACTATCACCTGATCAGAGAGTTTTTTTGATTTCTTCGGATGGAGCTCCATATGGGGGGAATCCTTGTTTAGGGCTCCCAAAACACTATCAGGAATTGCGGGATTCTTTTTTTAATGGAACAGATGGGTCTCATTTTGATAGATGCATTAAGAGGATCTATTCTTTGGAGTATTTTGTTCACAATACAACAGCCGATTTCCTTGCTTTGGTTACAGATGATGTTGTTGTTAGTTTGCGAAATTTGAAAGCCTACATTGAGGAATTATACACATTTGGAGATCCAAAGAGAGTCCCAATGGTTTTTGGACACTGTATTGACGTTGATTGGGTATATCTTCAAGGAGGAAGTGGGTATTTGGTGTCAAGAAAAGCAGCAGAGATTATGATTCAGTATGGATATGAGCATATTCATGCTCTTTTTGAAGCAGATGATATATATATTACTAAGCTTTTCTTAAAAGCAGGAATAAGTCCTCGTGCAATGTCATCGGATAGATTTGTTGGGCATCACTTCTGGGGTGTTGGTTCTGATAAACTTGTGGAACACCATTGGGATTTGCTACCCGAATGCCCAACGTCATTTGTCGCTCACTATTGTAATGTTGGCCCGTTCAGAGTCAACAGATTGGTATTCTTCCACCAGTTTTATCAGGATATGTCAATAAATTTAGCTCGGGCAATTGATAATGGTGAGATTCCAGATAATATCTATTGGTATCAAAAAGAATCTGATTCCATTTTGTGCAAAAAAAGTCAATAATTTTTAATGATTGATAATACCATGTATTCTTTATGCAAAGATACTAATAAATCATGAATTGAGCAATAGATAAAAAAAGTGTTTTATGATGAATTTTTCTTGCTATAGCCTTATCCTCAAAAACCAATTTAATTCGCCAATATTTTCGACTTCAGATCTCTTTTTTGGGAATTCTCTGCATTTCTACTCTGTTAGTTGTTTGAAACATGAGAATAGTTTTTTTTGTTCCAAAAATATTGCTTTTTCTTTTAAACAGAGTATGTTTGTAGAATTTCTAAGTGCTCCTATTGTTATTGATTCTGTTAAATATACGGATAGCAACTATTTTAGATACTCTAACCACTCAATTAACAATCATTCATCTTTTCAAACTTGTATATTTAGAAAATGTAAAAACAAGAAACACGGGGGAAATGGAGGTGCTATTTATTATAACTCTGAACAAGGTAAAATTGTTTTTAAGAATTGCGGGTTTGATGAGTGCTTAGCCTCGAATTCAGGAGGAGCTTTCTACATAAATTCGAAAAAGTCTTTTATTTCAAATACGTGCATATACACTTGTCGATCTCTACAGAACAATATGGCCTTCTTCATTAGATGTATGAATTCTTCATATACAGGTCACATCTCAATGCTTGGTATTGGACCTGATGCTCCAAGCGAAGAGAAGAAACACTTTCAGTTCGATGAAACAACCTTAGTGCTCAAGGAGAGTAATATTAGTCATTCAAATACATTAAATAATGATGGCTTCATGCACTTCTCGAATATGAAATCGATTCTCATAGATTTCGTTAGTTTTTTCCATAACGGAGGGCCTGGATTGAAACAAATCACAAATTCTCTGGCTCAAAACACTATTTCATATTGTAATTTTGTTGAAAATGAGTGCGGAGAGGAGTCTCCGATGCTTTATTTCTCCAATACATCGATTGAATTATCATATTGTGTTTTTTCGAAAAACAATTTTGAGACTTTCATTCAATCGCCATTATGCAATAACATATCTTTTTCAGAGTGTACATATGATTTTCCGAAAAAAAGCATCGGATATGATGATCAAATTGTCACATTTTTGGCATTCCATCATCAAAAGGGCACAGCTTCTTATCATATTGTATCTGCACCAAATAGAGACATTTGCTTTAAGCTTGATGTTACCAAAACGTTCATGCCATCAAGTACATTTATGCTAAATACTATCTCAGCTTCTCCATCTCCATCAATAATCCCATCTCCAACGATACAATGGCTTCCTAAATATCTTGTACTACATCAATACATTCTCTTTGCTATCATCGCTATCTCATTCCCGTTTTTCTTATGCTTTAGCAAATTTAAGGATCCTTATAAGAAGATCAGATCTCTGAATGATCAGTCATTCTGAATTTTCTGTTGAACCATTTTAGAAAGATCTTTGAATAACTGTAAACAATTCTGATTCTTATTTATATTGAATGATTTATATGAGCCAAAATCTGATGGAATTCAAAAATATTTAAATATTTCTTGCCACAGTTCGTCGGCCACATTTTGAAGATTGTTCTGAATTTGAAAGCCCACCACTCTAATGACTTCATTTTGCAGATTAATGATTAGTAATGTTAAATATGATAGTATTTATGGTGTAGGGCCGAGTATCTCAACGGGGCAGCAAAACTGGGCAGAAGGCACATCCACAACAAACTCTAATTCACAAAAGAGAAAAAAGTTTTCCAAAGAAGAAGACGATATTCTTAAGAGAGCAGTGCTGGAGCATGGAAATGTGGACTGGAATCTCATAGCATCACTTCTTCCTGACAGATCACCAAGGCAGTGCCGAGAGCGATATAAGAACTATCTTGCTCCATCAGTTCTTAATGGTCCATGGACAAAGGAGGAAGAAGCCCTCTTAGAACAGAAATTTTCAGAAATAGGTGCGAAATGGTCAAGATTGGTTCAATACTTCCCATCTCGTACAGATATTAATATTAAAAATCACTGGGCTGCACTTCAGAATCGTAAACTTAAAATCCTCTCGGCAAGTATCGAAAGAAACAACATTATTCAGCTTATTGATAGTAGTTTCCTTAAACAAGAGATTAAGGCGAAAACTCCTGAATATCAAACAACACTGCAGCAATTCAGGGATATCGATGTGTTGGATTTGGATAGAGCTTTCGATTTTGGAGATGAGAATGACCAGATAGAATTTTAAACATTAAAACTATGAAATTGGATTGTTTAGGCGAGAAAATCATTATCATCTTCAGGGAGTGGGACTGTATCGGCAGCGGCAAGCTCTCTTTCGTATTGCTTAACTAAAGCATCATCAAGTTGAACCTCCGGTGGCATAAGGGCTGGAGCTGTGGTGAATTGAAGATTTGGATCTCCGAGAAGTGAACGAGCAAGGCTCAAGAATGGCATTTCGAAATGATAGTTACTCTTGGCTGAAACTTCGAAATATCTCATATTGTTCTTCTTATGGAATGTGACTCTCTTTGCTGGAACCTTACGCTCGCGGACATCGATCTTGTTTCCAACAAGAACTATAGGGATATTAGGACAAACACGAACAAGATCCCTGTGCCATGTTGGAACGTTACGATATGTAGCTGGTGATGTGACATCGAACATAACGATGGCGCAATGAGCTTCGAGGTAGTAACCTTCACGAAGGCCACCAAAACGCTCTTGACCAGCGGTATCCCAGACGTTATAAAGAATTTGTCCGCGAGATGTTTGGAAAGTTAATTGAGAAACTTGAACACCAAGCGTTGGAATGTATTTTTTCTCGAATTCACCAGTTTGGTGGCGTTTTACAAATGTTGTTTTACCAACACCTCCATCTCCCACGAGAACAAGTTTGGCTGTAAGAACATTTGACTCCGACATGACCGAAAATGAATGACCAAACCGCCATCTCACTTAGGTTACAACTATTGAATATTGAATGAAACTCCATGTCCCTCTGAAATTTGAGGAAATCCAATTTTGATCAATTTACAAAAAATCCGTTTATCTTGGGTTTATACACTCTTTATATAACTGTTCTCTTTGCCTTTGCCCTCTTACCCATAAACCTCTTATTAGCATCAAGAACACCCTCGAGGTTTGCATTACCAGCATATTTGAATCTTTTGATAGCAGGGATACCGAGAATAGTAAGGAGGACAAGGAGGACAGCGCCAATTCCTTGTGTCATCATGATCATATCAAGGTTATCCTTGGCGTATGTGCAAAGCAAAAATGAGTCTAATCTCAATTCGTTTTTAGACCATCTGCAAGTAATTGATTGATCAAGGACAATCATTGGGGTAGATTTGTTCAAAGCTATTGTATATGCTAATGTTAGATCTGAGTTGCTGCATGATGTGACTGCTGTTTTATAATATGAATCAGTAACATTATACCATGTAGGAGGATTTGTTGTAATTGCTGAACATGAAGCAGAAGTTGCTTCAGATTTCATATCATCAACTGCAATGAGAGCTTCGTAGGCTAAGTGGTCCTTGATGAAGGGATAAACTGGAGAAGAAACGCAAGGAACAAAGAACTGAAGCCTCATAGGTAAGAAATCATCATTTCCGGTAATAATATAAGGATCAATATCTGTACAAAACTCTGAGATCATTTTGCTTCCAGCGAAATGTGTGCCAAATGAGAAGAAAAAGAGGGCTCCTGAGATCGCGAATAGAGAAACCATTATAATTACTGGAGTACCTTTTCTGACTGACCCAGCTGCAATACCAAGTGAACAGCCAAGAGTAGCTCCGATTAAATTAGCTAATATGATAACCATACGGGTGGTTTCAAAGCCATCAAGAAACCTTTTCATGATATCTGATTGTCCTGAAGCATATCTGGCAGAAAACTCCAAATCCTCCATTAAAATGGTCATATTAAGGGTAAGGCCGGCAATATTTTCGGGAATTGAAGATCTAAGGCTATTAAATTGCTTTGTTAACAGATCACTAGTGTTCGTAAAAGATGTGGTAAGAGCATCGAGAGAATTATGAAGATCTGTGTTTGCAAAATAGCCGAAGACCAGTAAGCCTTCAAGGAAAAAGGAAAATATAATAATTCCATACCTGTAGAAATTAATCGAAGATTCCTTGTATCCTTTTCTGGGAACGTTTTTCCCTCCACAACAATCGCAACAATACCTTCCGATTAAGAATAAACCTACAAATACTAAAAAAAGGCAGCCAATTCCGCCAAAAAACAAAATGTATACAACTGTTGACGAAATATACTGAGAATTGTCCATATCGAACACTGTACTGATGTTATTAAACTGGCTATCCCATCGAGGAAAGCTTTTAATAAATTTATTGGCGTATTGTGTGAAAGTCCCTTGGGTTGGTATTCTCCACCGACCATGTCGATCAACCATTATATCTAGGGGATCAAATTTGGTTTTATACGCAGTAATGACAAAAACGAGTACAATAAACGAAACTGAGAAACCTGTTAACGCTGAACGAAAATTCATCATTTGGATTTACTCAGGTTTTTCAGAGATTACAAAGGTGATGAATAATCTACAATCAAACGAATTGAAAAGAATAATCGATAATCTCTGAAAAACTTGCGTCGGTTTCTCTCAATATTTGGGACTTTATTTGTTTACCACTTTTCGTAAAAAGAATGTAAATTATTCAGAAAAGTGAATAATTGATTAGTTTATCAATAACGTAATTAAAGGGTTGCCAATTTATTCATTTGAATAGTCATCATGTTTCTTCAGATGATGACTCGCTTGCACTTGAGGCTGCAACTTGTTGCGATCTTCGGAAGAATATTGCTCCCACTCCAACCACGCCACATGCGCCAGCCCCTCCTGCAATAATGATGGGGGTGCTTGATGATCCTTTGTCAAGATTGGTTGTGATATTGGGTGGAATTGTGTTGGGCCAAATGTAATTTTCGGTAATTTCGGGTGTTTCTGGTGGATATGGAGATCTGGACGGAACTGGGGTTGGGCCTGGAGTTGAAACATGTGAAATTTTAACTGAAACTAACCTTGAGGATGTAACTCCATCTGAATTCAAATAGAAAACAATTGGCTTGGAAATTATCTTCTCTTCACTAGTTAAATATGTGGATGATGTAAAAAAGATATAACTCAGTTCATTAAATGATGGACCATATACATAAAGATTGTGGTTATTGGGAGTTGAATATGTTACATCATACTCCATTTCATCATTTGTAATATAAGAGAAACATATTTGTGAATCTTTGTTAATAACAGTTGTCACTCCGGAAGAACCTGTATCAGAAAATGTCCATGTTGTGGGGGAAAAACTGGAATATATTGTTATGCACCCTTGGGGAATCCTCACAATACCAAACTTAAGCGATCCTGATACCCCATTATTACTATTATAGGGTCCATATTGGATAATCACTTTTTCGTTTGATTTGATCCAAAAAGAATCTCGTGAATTTCCACTGTATGAATGTGATGTAACTGTTGTGAGGAAACTCTGATAATTCTCTTTAAATTTGAAAATGTAATCACCTGGCAAAGATATCTCTATACCTTCTCCAGTATTTAGACCATATTCAAAATACTTAACTTGTTCATTCATTTCATAGATTTTTCTTAGATTGAGGTTTTCAGTTGGTTGTGGAGTCGGCTGTGGAATTGGAGACCTGGATATTGAAGGTGATGGAGATCTTGTTGGGGATGGAGGAGCAATACTTGAAATTGATATTGAAATAAGTCTTGAAGTTGACTCTCCATTTGATTTCAAATAGAAAACCAGTGGTTTCGAAATATAACTCGTGGAATATGTAAATATTGTTGATGGGGTATATAATTCTTCTTTTACAATATTATATGACGGACCATATACATAGAGTGTGTGTTGTAACCTAGTTGAATATAATATATCATATTTCATTTCATTATTTGTAATGAATGCAAAACAAATTTGTGAATCTTTGGTAATAATTTCTGTCAATCCATTAACTGTGGTATTTGAGAAAATCTTTGTTGTGGGATTAAAATCGTGGAATATTTTAATGCATCCTGGTGGGATCCTCACAATGCCAACTTTAATAGAACCTGATGAACCTGATGAATAGAATGATGAAGAATACTCAATTTTTAGACTTTCGCCATCATTTACCCAATAAGTAGACTTGGTGTTTGTTGAGGAAGTTGATCCATCATTCTTAGTGTGCTTGGTTAAGAAACTTTGATAATTCTCCTTAAAACTTATTAATGTGTTTCCAGATAATTTAATGAACCAAGAATCTCCAAGATTCATATTGAACTCATAATACTGTACTTGATTTAGCAACTCGGTTGTTTGATAATCATAAGACTTTGCAAAGATAACAAGAAGACCAAACATAAAATGATGAGTACTTCACAAACCCTTTGTTTTTTCACAAATCCAAAGTCAAGTTAAGATTTCTAAGTCAAATTTTCTCTAATTTTACAATTTCACAAAACAATTCATGGCAAATGAAAATTTGAGACCCAAGATTACTGTTTCGACTACGAATAATTCTCAGCCACAGAGGCTATTCTGCACAAGCATCCACTTGTATTCTTCCATTCTAGAATCAAAAACCAATCAACAATATATATAGTAGCCCTGATTGTCCCTGCTGCAATAAGGAAATACCACATTAATACAATAAAAACGGGCTGTAACTGGCAGATTATTTTTTATTAATCATCATTGTCTTTTTGATGATTTTACATATCCATAAGAATTCAATGAGCAAAGCGAAAGTTGTACTTGTTGGGGCTGCTAACTCGGGAAAAACCTCGATTGTTGGAAGATATGTTTCCGGAGAATTTTTGTCGACTACTATGCCGACGACTCAACCTGCCTTTTCTCAGAAGAGAGTGAATTATTATGGGAAAGAGGTATCTTTGGAGATATGGGATACTGCTGGGCAAGAACAATATCATGCATTATCTCCTCTATATTATAGAGATGCGGATATTGGGATTATTGTTTTCGATTTGACAGATCAAAGCAGTTTTATTAAATCTAAGCAGTGGGTCAATGAATTGAGGCAAGCCAGAGGCGATGGAATATCGATGTTCCTCGTCGGTAATAAATCTGATTTGCTATCAATTAGAACAGTTTCTCTTGAAACATCACATCAATTTGCTTCGTCAATAGGAGCTGAGGTGTTTGAAACATCAGCAAAAACAGGTGAAAATATAGAAATGCTTTTTAGTAGCATCGTAAAAAGTATTGCATCAAAAGATTCGAGTGTTATGTCGTACACCCCAAGAAGGAATAGGTCAAGTGTGAAATTTGACAATGTTGTTGTTGAAAATAAGGGCTGCTCATGCTAAATATATCCATATTACTTTGTTTCTCCATTTTTAGGAAATAAATGATTTTGTTTTTGAATGAGTTTGCTGAACAACTTAAAGCGTTTTTAATGATAGAAAGGGCAGTAACAGAAGCAAACTGTGCTATTTTAGTTCCTAGACATGTCAATTCGATTTGTTCGCTGGGGATTCTTCAGCAGATAATGATGGAATTCAAAAAAAGCGCCGATGTTGTTTGTGTTGATAATGTGATGGAAATACACAATTTTATTATTGATAAAGAAGATAATTATTCCCTTCCACTTTTCATTATAATTCTTGATTGTGGTGAACCTTTTGCAAATCTTGGAGAAATTATTACAAAAATTCCTATTTTTATTATAGATTCCAAAAATTCTAGTTTTTCGTTAAATGATGAAAAACAAATGATGTTGAAAGTTCCAAATACGAAAGATGACGATGTTCCTTCATCAATTCAAGCATTAGAATTGGCTAAAACGCTTTTAAAAGCTAATTGGGTTATCTATTTGTATTCTATTATTGGATTGACCGATTCTTTTTTGCAAAATTCCATATCTCATGAGCAGTATTTATTCTTATTTAATAGTCTCCAAAAAGAGTTTTCTGTTGAAGTGGGATCTGAGCTTTTCCCAAATTCCAATAATGATGGAACATTGGAATATAAACCAAACACAGATAGAGTATCTGTTAATAATTGCAGCATTTATCCGATTTATGATTTTAGGGTGCCTTTTCTTACCATTTCAACAATAAGTGAAGCATTTAATAATTCTGATTATCTATCACAGTGCTTTGGTACTTGGAATGAATCGGGTATAGAACTCTTTAATCAAATGATGTCATCAACAGGGTTGCAACGTTTTCAAAATGAAAAGTTTTATTCGATATCTGATGATGATAGATTGTCGATAATTACTAATATGGTTTCTCAATACCCTGATTTCGCATTTCCGTCTCTTTTATTGAACAATGATTCTGAATTAAATACAACAATATCTGATATTGTAATAGTTCTTCAGAAAAAACTATGTGATGATGGTGATTTTTCGTCACAATTCTACCAAATCGACCCTTTTTCCGAACTATTAGCAATAGTAGCACAATCAATTGATTCAGCCAAATCTCAGATTTCTAACATAAACCAAGTGTCGATTGAACTTATCAAATCTCCAAACATTTTGATAAATTTGGATCATTTTATTATGGCAGTTTCGCACACACTGATTCCCGATTTATTTCCGGTATCGAAAGTAGCTAAATACATCGAAGAAGTAACGAATAAGCCAGTCCTAATGATAGGATATGAACAAAGTTCAAACGAGTGGAGGTCAATTCTAAGATCATCGACGTTTTATCCTAGCCTTGACAAAAGCACCCTTGTAATTCAGCTGCTGCAATCAGCTAAAGAAATCGAAGCACCTACATCTTTCGGTTCTTTGAACTCTATTGCGGTATCCTCAAAAGGTGATAATTTTTTGAGTGTGGTTGATAGATTTATTCTGAAAGTTATTTCGTAAAAAAGTGATTTGTGAGAATTATAAATTAATCTTATTGAAATTTTATTCGGTTACATCGAAATGATAGTTGAATTGCCTTATACTATAAGAGATTATATATTTAAGAAAGAAATAGGGAAAGGAGGTTTTTCTCGCGTTTATTTAGTGGAGAGTATCAAATATTCTACTAATTTTGTTGCCAAAGTCATGATTGTGAATGAAGCTGAACAAACAAGGCGTTGGGAGACTTTTGAATCGGAAATAGAAGCACTTCAGAGGCTTGATAGTCCTCATATAATAAGATTATATGATCATTTTATTGAAAATGGAGTTTTTTATTTAATCTTGGAATATTGCCCCAATGGAAGTGTTCAGGATGAGATTGAACAGCATGGAGAGCTTCAGGAAGATAGATTTTGTATGATCGGACGGCAAGTTATTGATGGATTATTATATTGTCATTCTAGGAATATTGCTCACCATGATATAAAGCCTCATAACATTCTTATTGATCAATTTGGAAGAGCTAAAATTGCGGATTTCGGGTTAAGCTTGCGGATGTCAAAAGGTACTCTTTCTGATTCTTTTGCTGGCTCTCTTGTCTTTACAGCACCAGAGATTTTTTTAAAGAAATCATATGATCCCTTCAAAGCTGATGTATGGTCATTAGGTGTGACGTTTGCTGTAATGATAACTGGCGAAGTGCCATGGGCTGCAACAAGTGTGGAGAGACTCAAACAACTGGTTAAATCAGGCCATTATTTCCTAAAAAATAGGCCACCCGCCGCAATTGCTGAGCTTATTAGAAACATGATAGTTGTAGATCCATTAAAAAGAATGAGTCTTGAAGATATTCGTAACTCAAAAGTTTTTACAGAAAACCTGTCTCGTGTAGTGTCAACAGAGACAATTGCTGATCCATTATCTCCTCGTGGGAGGCTATTAAGCCCAAGGATGAGCAGTCAGTATCAAATGTCATGGATGAAATCCTTTTCTCCATTTTCGTTTATTGGTGACGACTCAGATGATAGAGCAAGATACAAATCACTATTAATTGGATCGGCCAATATTATTGGATATAATAAGCCATTAAAGCTCAAGAAAAGGATGCACCCCATCCCAGATATAGTATCATTTAGGAATAAATAAATTGTTTTCTTCTTGTATTAGCCTTTCTATTTCGAATTCCATATGTTTGGTGTCATGTTGAATGGATGATATCTTCTCATTAATTGCTTCGATCTTTCTGGTTTTTTTGTATGATTCTTCGAGTAATTCCATGATTTTTTCATGAGCTTCTTTCTCTTCTCTCTTTTTTTGATTCAGGGTGGCTTCATATTTTTCATCCTCACCTCGAAGTTCATTCAATATCCCTTCAAAGTGATCCTTTTGATGGCACAAATCATCAACTTGGGATGACTTCTCCTTGAGAACGCTCTTAATATCCTTAATATGTGTTTGCAATTCATTCACTCGCTTCTTGGAAAGGCTGTTTTCACTTTCCAAATCGCCAATTAACTCAACAATATCATTTTTCAGCTTCATCATCTTTTCTCGCTTCTTTTCTATCTTTCCTTGCTGGCTGCCAATATCCATGCTGTCTTGAGAGCTCCGAGAAACGCAATTTCGTATCTCGGAAGATTCTCTGTATAAACTCTCAATCAAATCATCCAACCTGGTTTTGAATAAAAGGCATCCAGATGATTCGTATTTTGAGCATATTTTTGCAAATACATCCCGGTGAACAATATATTGGTCCCACTCATTCTTGCATTCACGAATTCTATCATTCAACTCCCCCTCTACCCGCTCAACAAATAATTGCTGCGTGGAAATCTCATCAATAGGTATCTTAGGCGGAGTAAACTTGCATAAGGGTCGAGGAGAACTGCCATAACGGGTGATTTTGGGTAAACTTGGGTTTCTCATATAATAAACTGATCTACAAAAGACATGTCACAACATTTATTTTTGAACTTATTTTGCCAACATAGATCACAATCATGTCTGCTTCATTCCAGGAACTTGCTGATGCTTTTGTTAATTGGTATTATGACAAACTTAACAACAAGAGGGATGAGCTTGAGCTTGTTTACAACAATGAATCCCTTGTCACCTTCCAAGATATCCAAATTTACGGCCAGAACGCTAGAGGCCAACTTAACATTATCGAGAGGCTCCTTTCTGAAGGCCTTAAGGAAATGACTAAGAAGCCATTGCATGTAACAGCACAGCCATGCGTTGGTAACACTGTTTTGATTTGTGTTCAAGGGTCAATGAGAATGTCTCCAGAAGAGGTTGAAGAGCTCAGCTTCTTTGAGAATTTTGTTATTGGCAAGGATAATGAATCTGGTGGCTTCTTTATCTGCAACCAAGTTTTCTCAACAAATGGCGTTTAAACGCAATTCTTATTCATCTTTTTGGTATTTCCGTCATTTTTTTAGCTATATTAGCAACATACGAAGATGCTTGAGCACTTCCATCATATAGAATAAATGGTGGATACTTCGCAATATCATCGAATGATGTTTCATGTTGATTCCATGAGTCTGTATCATACTGCTCGATGTTAAATGTCCTTGGAAAGGGCCTTTTCTTTCTTTGTGTTGATGTTTTTACCTTGTAATATCCCCTTTGGATTGCAGATCGCAAAAATGCTGCAGCTGTTTCTTCCAATGATGAATATGTTACATTAATTGAATACAATATTGCAAAATACACATGAGAGAGTTGATTTGGTATCTTTCCTTTATTAAGGAGAATTGTTAATAGTTGATAAGCAGCTTCGGCTTGCAATGGATTTCCATATGCAATAATACGAGAAAACAATAGAGCAACATTTTGAATATCATTTGAATCAAGATCGCTGATTGAGTTATTATGAAACTCAACAAAGGCATCAGATGATTTAGAATTAGATAGATATAAGAGTGTTTTGAAATTGGATTCGATTGAATTATAAAAATTTTGGAAATCACTCTTCTCATTTCTGTGTCCCCAAACAAATGGAGCTAACGAGAACACTAATAAGGATTGCTTTGGCGTTTTGCCTGATATTAAAAGATGAATAAGTATTTGATGAACTAATGGCAAAAGAGACTCGTCAATCAACTCTGAATAAAGAAATGGAATAATATTCACCAAATCGTTTACACCAATAAGGGAATTCTGTTCAATTTGAGACATTACAAACTTGATAGAGACTTCAAATACTTTTAATTGATTAGGTTCGGAAAACTGAAGATGTGAATATATAAATCTTTTCAAATCATTATCAATTAATGATGATTTCGCTATTAATTTTAAGCTTTCAGTTATATAAAGAATATCAAGTGGAGCAAGTTTTGATTGTTCACGAATTTGGAAAAGTTTTTGAACATCTTTCTGATCTACTACATCAATATCTGTTTGGCATATTATCGAATATTCAAGACTTTTAATTGCATCAGATAATTTTCTGGCTTCTTCAATGGTGACTTCGATATCTAGAACGTTCAGAAGAATCAACGATGGTATAGAAAACTTGGAAATTGGACAACACAAGGACCATTCAAGTAAAAACGTTTTCAGGTCTATTAATTGTATTCTGCTGAATGAAGAGAAAAAGAATTTTAATGTTTCATTACGGAATGTTGCAACAGAACCTCTCTGATATTGGTCGATTATATTGGTTTTCTTGGCCCTATTCTGAGCAGAATCTGTCGAATCTGTCAACAAAGATAAAACCTGTAAACATTCATCTGGGCATTTTGGATATAATATGAGACATCCTGACAATACTCTGTGTTTATATTGATTAACAAAATATGAGTTCTCGTCCATCAATCCTTTCATTAATACTAAAACAGATTTGATTATGCTTTTATAACTATTGGAGACGTTTTTCTTGGTATTTTCTTCTTTTTCCAGGTTCAAAAAGCTTTCAGATTTGTACCTAAACCAACATTTCACACTTAATAAATCAATAAAAAAACTCAATATTTCAATCGGGTTATACGAAAATAACATCTTAAACAAAGATCGAATAGAATTAGATAATTCGGGAAATTCAAGATACTTAGTAAATAAAAATGAAAGCATTTCATTATGATTAAGAAAATCAAATACTTTTTCAACTACTGGAGAAATATAATCTGATGTTGATTGTGAATTCTGCATTAAAATTAATTTTTCAATTAGAGAGCTAAATGAGAATACAACAAATTCATCTGAAACCTCCAAAATAATTCCTTTCTTATTAAAATCCTTCACTGAAAAGTTGAGCCATGGAACCATAAGCTTATATAATAAGTCAATTTGATACTTGGAACTGAGAATGAAAGATTTCATTATTTCATTTCTTTTTGGTGGGCATGCGGCTATCATGCTACTTGATTTCGAATGAGGTTTTGATGTGGTCTCAATTGCAGTTTGTATATCAAGAATTGCCTCAATAAACATTTCTGAAGCAAAAGGCAATGACTCAGAGACACATTTAGATATTCCCACTATAACATCTGGATTAATATCAATATAATCACTGCACAGCATATTTTGTTTCGAATAAAACTCATGTATTATTTTTGATTTGAGATTTGAATGGTATAAACATATATTCAATGACAATGTGAGACCTGAGAGGAATTGGAAAACAGATTTTCTTTGTTCAAAATTCCCAACAAGAAGGTACCGAAAAGATAATGCAATGAGAACTCCGCTATTCTTCTTCAATATATTCAAAATATCGAAATTGATCATTTGTTCGTATTTCTCTTCAATAGAAAATGAGAAATAAGAGCAAATAGCATAAAAAAACACACCATTTGTTGGTGAATGCTCCAAATAATATGGAAAACATATACTAAAATTCCGACATAATATGTGATATATTATACCTGGTGTGTGATCATTTAGATATACAGACTTATTAAGAACAATTTCAAGGAAATTTGATGGGATGCGACATATAGAGCACCAATATGAAAATGCATCCCGTATAAACTTGGAGTAAACATATCTGGAATTGATGGAGCATGCATTAAAAAATACATAAAAACTGGATAAATTCTCTACTCCATGAACATATTGGTCATCTAAATAATGATTAATAGCAAAAAGGCCATTGGTTGATTTCATTCTGGAGAAAGACTTCTTAAAAAGAGTAAAAAAACTTTTGGAAAAACAATACAAAAAAATCTGATTGAAAATGCTTGAGTCAATTATTGAGGTGTTGGAATTAAACTTTGGTGAATTAACAAAAAAGTTTTTCCCATTTATAAACTCAATGCATTCATTATAGAAAGCTTGTAAATTATTGGAAAATACAGGAGTATTCATATCCAAAAACTTATCATCCAAGGTAACTTTTTCAAGTATAATTATACCTGCAAGATTATAATTGGTGTATCTTGAGGAAATTTCTTGAATCGTGTATCCAAATGTTTGTGAATCTGATAAAAGTAGTACTGCTGATATAATTAAATCACTCTTCTTGGTTTCTGTTGCTGTTAAAAAGAATGATGAAATCATCGATCCCATACTTGGATGATTCCCACAAAATGGAGATATAAGTGAAAGGAGATTCATAAATCCAGCAAAATTCTTTGAACAGTCAAATATTGAAACAGAATATGATATAATCTCTTGACTTACTATTTGTGCTATTTCAATATTATTTTTCGATAAATACAAACCCAGCGAAGATAAATAATGAAAATATAAATGGGATGAGTTATTGCGAATAATATCGTAAAACTGAAGTTGTTCTGTCTCGCCTTTAAGCAATCCTAATTCATTGAGTATGTTAAACGTACTATCATAACCAATTTTGGATATTATTTGAGATTGATAATTAACAACATTAGCAATATCAATCCTATCTTTCAATATTTCTATAAGTGTCAAAGTGAGCCTCCTCGTTTCTACAATAGATGATAATAAACCTAATATAATCACCTTGGATATCTTATTCTTATTATCTTTTGATATATCAATGTTCAAATAAATTAATGCTTCAGCAATATGGGAAAAGGAAGAAACAATCATAAACAACAGCGATTCATTCATTATTTCGGATAATAAGTACATATCTAAGAAGCATAATACTACTTCATTTGCAATTTCAGGATTTAATACTATTGAAATAATCAAAGAGACAAGTGAATAGTTACCAATACTATTATATTTAGATAATACAATCCCACATAAGGTCCGCAAAACGGATTTTTTATGAACAAAAAAGGGAAAAAATCTGATCATTCCGATAAAATTCTCATATTCCGAAGTTCTAAACTGTCCCTTCTGGTGTGAAATAACAGAATCTGTCTCAAAATACGATAAAACTTTGTCTCCATTTAGTTTTTTCCAGGAATTAAGAATGGTATTAATTTTTGATAACTCACTCTGTCTAGAATCCAATTCATTGGTATTATTTCTGTTCAATTGATCATAAACTATCATGTAATTATTCTGATTTACTGATGCCGAATTCAAATTAATGATGGAATAACTATAGACATAAGTTAGCGACTGAGATTCATGTTCACAAACTTTAAGATCTGATACTGCTTTCTTAATCAAAGTATCGATATAATTCTTCAGAAATTGGTTAAATAATATAATAAACTCAGATAATTTGGAGTTTGTAATGGTTAGTATTTGAGATATCAACTTATAAATGAAGTTTTTGGAAATACAAAAATTAGATGGAGAAAAGAAATCGTTCAATATCGAAAAAAATTTCATGTTGTCCATGGATGCTATTTGCAAAAGAAAATTATAGAGATCTTCTTCATACTTAACAAGTTCTGATAAGTTTTGTTTAACATATTCAATTGCAATATCTAAAACATCAATATTTTGCTTACAATATGACCAAGAAAATTGTATAAACGTGTCCTTAATATATCCTTCTGGATAATAATTTGGTAACCGCAATAGTATTGTTAAATAATTAAGTATTGAAGAATAGTCAGATTGCCTCCCGAGCATCATATTAAGAGTTTTCGAGTAATCATTTTGACTCAAATACATGGAAATCGTGGCAATAAGTTGATACCCATATTTATCAAGGTTAGATTCTTGCAAAGAAGTCATCAAAGTTTGGAACAGAAAATCTTTAGAGCTTGATGAATAAGATGAGAAAAACATTTGGAAAAATTGTGAACAATAATTCATTAAAAACATTGAAATGCTCGTCTTGAGATCTCCTATTTCAACTGTGCTATAGTAATTACAAAAATATTCATAAATAATGTATGCTTTGTCGATTTGGACAGCGGGGTAGTAAAAACGTGCTTTGGAAAACAGAACAATATCATTTATAGAAAAGAAGTTGCTTTTTTCATATTGTTGGGTATACATTGAATAAAAAAAGCTAAATGTGTGAATAGGATCAACTATGTGAGAAAAATTCATTACAATAATAGACCATTCTTTCATTTGATTCAATAAAAGCTTCTGGGCGAATGAATCAGTAATCCGATTATAGCTGCTTATAGAAAGAAGAACAACTCTTAAAAGTGAGGATAGCTTATCTGTATGAATGATTTCCTTCTGAGATATCACGAAACTCACATATTTCTGAAGGATATAATCAAATAAACAAAAAAGATAGTACCTTTTGAACAGATTTGACCATTGATCGCTCTGAATAAACACTTCTAGTGGAATTCTAGAATTGTTACCTTCTGGAAAATTCGATTCGCAAAACACTTGGCAATTAAAAACTCCAGAAAACTTTAAAAATGATTCAACAGGATTTTCAACTGCAAAAATACTTATTGATTCTATTATCTTGTCCATTTCATAATTCCCATATGAAATTGTTGTTACAAATGAATAAACATCATTCAAATTTCCACTTGCAACATTATTCGCTATTTTACTAGTAACTCTTGATAAGCAAACCGACAATAAATCAAATTTAGATAAAAGAATAGTCTGAACAATATCACTATCTGTGTCATTCATGAAAACTTGTACTCGATAAAAAAAAACTCAATTTATTTAGTGATTAACTTTGTGGGCCTATTCTGAAGAGGCTCGTTCGGGTTAATAATCTTTGAGGGTTGGTTCTTTTGAGCTGTTGGTTTTTGTGGTTGTGGGGCTTGTTCTTTGGCTGCTGGAGGTGTTGCTTGTGGTGGAGGTGGTGGGAGCACAAATGAACCTGCAAAAGGTTTTTTGTGAAGGAAGGTCATTGCAAAGTTCATCATATCATCTTTAGAAACTGAATCTATTTCGTGTCCCCAGTTCTCTAAACTCCTCCATCTTCCTCTAAGAAGTAAATTCATACCCAGCTCATCTGCAACGGCTCTGGTGCTTGTGAGATTCCTAGCAAGTTGATACTTGAGCCTTTTCTTAGCAAGCTGGAGTGTTTCTGGTGTTAGTTCAGCAGTGATAGATTGTACAGATCTGATAATATCATTCATCCACTCTTGCTCGCGGCCGAATGGAGCATTGCCAAGAAAAGCTAGAATACCAGATGTTCCATATGGAAAATAATGTGTTTGCAATCTGTTCACAGCGGTACTGCGGAGAAGCGATGGTCTTTCCATTGGAAGCCTGTAATTTAGATCACCAATTCCATTCTTAATGAGCTGGCATGGAATGAAAAAGGGAGAATTAATGTGAGGTGCTTCAATAGCCAAAGAACACCATGAATCCTGAATGTAATTGGAATTAAATAACAGAAACTGTGGCTTAAACACGGGTTTAACTTTGTTATCTTCTCCATTGATATCTAGGGTTGCTCTTGGTTTTAAAAACGCTGTGGCTTTCCCTACATATTCAACAATTTTCTCATGAGGTTCCTTGGTGGCTGCGATGAAATAACAATTTGATTGGTTAAAGAACTTATCATGATGTGACTTGATCATCTCAGCTGAAATGGACTGAATGGTTTCCCTGGTTCCAAGAATTGGCATTCCAACACTTGACTCTGGGAAACAAGCTTTATGGAGTCTATCCCAAACTGTTTCATTAAAATCATGATTAACTTCGAACTCTTCTGCAAGGATTGTTGCCCTTTCGTTATCTACAGCACTCTGTTCAATTTTTGGATTTAAAACTATCTGAGAAAGAACATCAGTTGCTTGAGAAACCTGTTGCTGGTCAACTTGAGCAAAAAATGCTGTGGTAACTCGTGATGTTGCAGCCATCAAATTAATACCTTTAGCTTCTGCAAGCATTTCCAATTGTTTTTGGGGATATTTTTCATTTCCTCTAAATAGTATATGCTCCAAAAAATGGGCAACCCCGCTAGTTTTTGGATTCTCATATATTGACCCAGACTTTACCCATATCCCAATCGTTGATAGCTCGGATTTTATAGGGATTGTTGCTACTTTTAACCCATTGGATAAACAAGATATCTTCGGGAAAACAATCGGATCAAGAATCGACATAATAAAGCCGATAATAAATACCCGAAAAAGGCGGGTGGACCCGGACTTCTAGTAAAACCATATATATATTTATATAACATTGTCTATTCTGTATTATCTGTGAGCGGGGGGAGTGGTTTTGGTCTTGCTAAATGAGAGCCAGATCGGTTCTTATTGGGCATAATGGCGATTGAAGGTGTTGAACCAAATCTGGAATTGTACTCGATTTCTTGATTAACAAGCCTTGATTTAAACTCAAAAAGATCTTTGGTAAGGATCCTTAAATTGGAAGTATTGGTATCAAGCATTTGTTCGAGAGAATTGATAATATTGACTATTTCATTAGTGGCTGGGCTTTCTATGAATCTCTTTTTCTTCTTCTCTTTATCTTCCTCTATTATAAGAATCTGTTTTTCCATATATTTTTCGTATTCTTCAACTTTTCTTCTATACTCAGATAATTCTTGTTCAATTTGCAAAGTTTTGAGATGTAATTTATTCTCAATTTCATTATGATGCAGAACATATTTTTGGCTGTACTCGGAGGCAAGCTGGGGATAATAAATCAATAGAGTCTCGATTTCTTTCTGAATTGTATCTAATAATTCTTTGTGTGACATTTTTCTTTCGGAAATAATATCGGATATAGTTGGAACCTCTGATAATTGAAGCATTGTGTTTTGGTGGTTAATTGATGCTTCCTGTATTAATGAAGTGAATTCGCATATTTCTTTTTCATTCTTCTCTTTATCCATTTCATATTGGTTGTTTATGGATAGTATTTCTTGTTCGATGATATTTCTAAATTTTTCAATATCATCTTTATATTGTGTTTCTTTTATCAGAATCTCGTGTTTTGAAGATTCTCTAATTGAATTAAGCTCAATTTCAAGTTCTTCGGGATTTTGACTCATCTCCATATCAATCTGGTCTGATAATGAGCCCTGTATGCTAATATCGGCTAATTGGCTTTTTAAGCTAATTATTTCATTTGTTAACTCAATATTTTTCGTTGAACCTTTCTGTTTAACCACATCATACTCAAAGTAATTTGTTGATGTAATTGAAAGAATTTGAATAAGCCTTTTTTGAAATTCACCTTCTTCGGTTTCCAATAAACTTTCATAATGAGTCATCAAATTCATTCGTTCATTCTCAATACTTAGTAATACTTCTTTCTTCTTATTGTTCAAAAAGTTAATTTCACTAACCAAATGATCGTTGCTGTGTAAAGGTATTTCGGAATTGGAAAGCTCATTCATGAAGCATTGAAATTCTTTTTCGGCATCGGTATCATAGCTTAAATCTTCGGATTCATGGATGTGACACTCAAAAGACTTTACCATTTGATCTTTTTGTTTCTTTAGTTCATCAGAATACTCAAACTCTTGTTGTTGTTGATTTCTAAAAAGCTCTTGTTTCATACTATCAGAATTCAGAATACTCCCATTATACAATTTTTGTAATGATTGTCTAATTACCTGAAGTTCTTCTTGATTCTCCTTTCTTTGGGTTTCGATCTTCTCTAAACAATGGCGATCTAATTCCATAATATTTCTAGAAAATTGATTTTGCATCTCAGCAATTACAGATTCGAGATCCTTAATCTCCCTTTTAAGAGAATTATAATTAGAAACCAGTCCCCTGTTCTCATTCATATTCTGTTTCATGTTTGATAGCTCATAATTATAGTGATTGGATAATTCATGGAATGTATTGCCATTATTTAATTCTAAATCAGATATCACATTTTGGAATCGAGTTCTGAAAATGTTTTTCTGTTCTTCCATCAATGAATACTCTGTCAAAGTGTTATTCACAAGAGTTTCTTTTTTTTCTTCGAGAACAGATATTCTCTTCTTGATTTCATTATATGACAAAGAAACACCATTTTTCAAATCAGTTTCTGTTGTTCGGAATTTGTTTTCGAGCTCAAATAGCTCTTCAGATGATAATAATGTGTTTTTATCTCCAAGACGAAAAAGCTTTTTGGATTCTTCATTGAAGTTGGAGTTTTCCATTTGCCTCTTCCCATTTAATTTAGTTATTTCGTTATTAAATATATTCTTAGAAGCTTTATGTATGTTCTGAATTGTTAATAATTCATTTATATTACGATTTGCCAATGATTCTTCCTCTTCCTTTATAGCACTATTCTCTTGAATATTCATGAACATAATGCTTTGATATTGATCCATCAATGATGACTTTCTTTCATTGAAAGCCATAAAATTTGTTTCATTAATAGTTAAAAAAGATGTCACTTGCTTTCTCATTGCGATAATTTGCTGTTTCAATGATTTAATTTCTCTCAAATATGTGTTCAGAGCTTTGTTAAGAGAGGAATCACCTCTTGATGTTGAGTAAAATTTCCTTTTTAGATCTTCTACAGATCTTAAATAAGTGTTTTCGAGGCTTTTTAGGGAGGAGTCCTTTTGTTGCTCATATATTGCTTGCTTTTTGGATGACTCAGAATCATGAGCCTCAATTTCCGAAGATAGTTTTTGTACCAATTTATTATATTTTTCTTCCATTTGCTTAAAATCTTTATCAAATCCATTAAAAAGCACCTGATCAATATTATTTGTAATGTTTTTCAAATATTGCCTTATTTTTAAAAGCTCTTCATTAATTTTATCCTCATATTTCTTCATTTGGTTCACAATATCGCGGCATTTTAGTTTAGATTGAGAGTCTGCTGAAGAAATTTGTTGAACATAATATGTCCCATACTGTTCTTTAAGTTTATTCGTTTGATTTTGTATATTTCTGTTGATTTCTTCCGATCTTCTACTATACTTTCCTATTTCTTGAGATATTAATCTATCATATGTGATCAATGTATGATTTCTGTGTAGAATATCCTCCTCAACTTTGTATTGCAAAAATTCTGTTACCTTAGAGAGTTGAGATAGTTTTTTACATAAATTATATATCATTAAATCGCTAGAATCTTGAGCTTTCTTCATAAAATCTAAAAAACACAGTTTATTACATACTACTCCTCCTTGTCACAGGGATAGTATCATATCTAAAAGACTTCAAAATATTATAAGCATCAAAGCTATTAACATCGCTTTGATTAGCCAATGCCATTCTGGATATATCCATCCATAGTTCTTCTTTGCTCCTCTTTTTTTCTTTCAATCTCATTCGTTGTTTATCAAGAGTTATGAAGAGATTCTTATCAATACTCTTCATTTGATCAAGAGCATCTTTAGCCAATGAGTGAACTTTTGGGCTCCAATGGCGAGATTCTGAAATTTCTAACGATTCCTTCATTATTGGAAAGATGAACTTCGAAAACTCATAAAGTCTTCCTTTCATATGTGGTTCATCGAATACTTGAATGAATGTTTCAAAGATCTTTTCGTTTTGGTTTAAAATGCAAACCTTGAAAAATCTTTCAATTTGTAACTTTCTCTTGGAAAACTCCTTGCTTGGCATCTGGGCAAGAGAAGATAATGCCATTTCTATCAGGGAACAATGCTTGTTTGAATAAGCTTTGTATAAAGAGAATAATAGATAATCAAATAATTTGCATGAAAGCTCTGGGCCCGACTTAATTGCCAAGAGACAACATGCTCTATATTCCTCGCTAAACATGTAAAAAAATGGGGATGTAACTAAGCACAATCCGATGTCAATGAAGATAGACTCGATGTCAAATTCATACCCATATTTTTGATACAAAGTTGCTATACAACTCAATGTTGGGCTTATTACCTCAAATGGTAAGCTATAATGCATATGTCCAATTATATAGTTCTTCAACTTATTCTGAATGATAACCCTACTTTTAGAAAAATTAATATAAAAACTAACCACCAGTTGTGCAAGCATTGCTCTAATAGTTGGATTTTGATTAGTGAAATTATCAATAATACTCATGCAAAAAGAATTGGGTAATAATTCTTCGGCAAAATTGAGCGTTATAAAGGACATGCTTGCTGCAAAGAGAAGGTTCCATTCTTTAACGTTAGCTGATACTTCACAATTGAGCATTTTTGGTCTAACCTCATATTGAAAAGGTTTCTCGATGATATTCTTCAAATAATCCTTCATACACTTATGACAATTCGAAGATAGAGTCCGCACTAACTTCTTGTTTTGGTATACAAGCTCGAGATCATTTAAAAACATTTTCCTCTCTGGTTCAAATTTCTTGTAATAATATGCCTTCGATCTGATCTCAATGCATACCTGAACCTTCCTCGTAACCAGAATATCGAATTCTTCAGTGTAAGGATCTGCATTGAATTCTATTAATTTCTTAATTTCCGCTTCCATTTTCAAAATGTTATCATTCATCTCGTTTTCATTGGGGTCTCTATTATACTCAGAAATCTGAAACTCATGAAACGACGTCTGCATCGAAGGATATGATAGGCTCGGAAGTCTGATCCTGTTTGTGGAGTTTAGGTATTGGGATTTATAAGATACTTGAGACAACGAAGACCGTCTTGGTATCTGATATCTTTGCTTAATCATTAAAAATTGATTTTATATACTATTCTTCTGAATTAATTATTAATTTCTGTATGGTTATTCAAAATTGATAATTTTCAATTACGATATAATTATATTTTCTTTAGAATTTAATTTTCAATCGCGATGTGGGTATTTACGAAGAAATTGAACAGGTATTGTTGGATAACTTCATTACTTTTTGAATAGGTGGATGAAATTCAATTGAAAAAGGTGATAAATAATGTTTATTTGATTTTCATTTGAATTGAATCAGGCTAATTCATTCAGAAAGTTGTGTCGATTATATGATGGTAGTTTACACTCGATCATGGAATAGTTTTGATATTGCCGCCCGATTGGATTAATAAACTATTAATCTCTGTCATCAGAAAGTTTCTAAGATCGATAATCAGTTTCAACGGCTTGTTAACAATTCTGTAAAACGATTATAAGCTTTTCTTTGAAATTTTGTATAAGGTGACTTTCTATTTCTCATGGAGTTGAGTAATAATCCTTCGGCTTTAACTGAATCATTAATTGGGGAATATCATGGAGAAATGGGCCTAAGCCAGTTTAGAATTGGGGTTAATTATTTTCGGCTCTTAATCAAGTTGAGATCCAAGAATAATACATATATTGTCATGTTTCTATTTGCATGTGTGCTTTTTTTGGTCATAAAAGATACAGAGAAGGCGCATATCATGGTTGTTCAAGAATTTCGCAATCTTTCTTCTTTCTTTCATTCTCCTTATTCAGACTCTCCATCCGATTTCATGTTTTATACGCATGCTGAATACTACATTGCAGCAAATGATAATAATTTCACTAGATTTTTTTTGAATAGTTATATGGATCCAAAAAACAAAGTTATAAAAGAATTTACCACAGAAGGAGCAATTTCAAATAGAATTGGTGAATTGGAAAAGAATTATTCAATTGGATTTTCTTTCTCAAATAATGTTTTAACAAATGGATCTCTGATTAGAATTAAATTTATTAAGTCAGAATCGACAATATTTAATTCATTGTATATGAACCACATCATGGATGGAATTCTAGCCTATAGAAATATTAATGTGAAAACCAAAATATATCATCATCCAATTCAACAACCTAAGAGCTTTCCTGAGTATTACATTGGGATGGGAATATCAATTATATCTAATTTTTGTTATATCCTACTTATTTGGAGCTTTGTTCTTCAAATAATTGAACTTCAGGAACAAAAATTGCATTTATTGTTGAAAATTTCTGGTGTTCATGAAAACACTATTTGGATAACAACAATTTTATTCGATTCCGGCATTTTCCTAATTTTTGCTCTTTATCAAAGTATATGTATGTATTTTTTCGAATTTTCAAAAGGGTCATCAATAAGTTTGCTCACAATATTCTTCTTTTTGGTCATTGAATCATTATACTTTTTTGAAATATGTTTCACATTGATACTAGAAAAAGCAAAGTATTTCAAGTATATAATCTCATTCCTAATAGGATCAGCAATAATCCTTCCTATTTATCAATTAAATTTGAGGGAAAATGCAAATAGGGGCTTTTTGGGATTTTTAATTGTTTTTTTCCCAAATTCAGCAATGTCATATATAATACAAAACATTGCTTATTTATGTTCTTTGAACAAAACAATGAATTGGTTCAACTTTGAACACAGTATGATTATGGATTCGAATGTTGTGTTATTCTATTTATTCGTATCTTTGATAACATATTTGGGAATATTTTTCATGATTGTTTTATTAAAGAATAGAGATATTGGAACCGCTCCAATTGGCTGGAGAAACATGTTTTGTCTAAATGCTTGGAAAAGTATATTTGTTAAGAACACATCACATGGTTTCAATGAGTATGATTCGAAATTTATTGAAGTTAAAGATATCTCGAAAACATTTCATGGTCAGATTACTACTCGTGCTTTAGATTCAATTAGTTTCGAAATTGAAAAGGGCGAATCCATTATTTTAATTGGACCCAATGGAAGTGGAAAAAGTACTTTGCTGAATACCATGACAGGGACAATAAGTTCTGATGGTGGTATTTTATATGTAAATGGCAAAAGGGCTGAAATTGGATTTTCAGCTCTTCAAGATATGATTGGTATTTGTTTTCAAGACAATGTTTTCTTTCCCTCTCTAACTGTCAAGGATCACTTGTTTTTTTTTGCAAGTATCAGAGGTCAAGGCACAGAAGAAACATATTCTCAGATAGACTCTCTTCTTTCAGGTTTAAACCTTTCTGAATCAAAACACAGGGCAGCAGGACAATTGTCTGGAGGACAAAAGAGGAAACTATGTATCGCTCTTGCTTTTATTGGGTCTCCACAATTAGTAATTCTTGATGAGCCTACTGCTGGAGTTGATCCAAATGCAAGGCAAACAATATGGAAAGCAATTAGTCAGTTCAAAGGTTGCACATCATTAATCTCTTCACATTCATTAGAAGAGGCAGAGACAATTGCCAGTAGATTGTTTGTGATGAAAAATGGGAATATGGCATTTATGGGAACATCGACTGAACTCAGGAGACAATATAAATGTGGGTATCGAATATCTCTAATTGGAGATAATCCAAATATAGACCTTCTATTGGAACACACAAATCAATTTATCCCTGAATCATCAAAAGACACTGATCGAAATGATAGTATCCTTGTACCTATTGATGACAGATTTGTATCCCTTATAGAGGATATTGAACCACAACTTAGTTTATACAATGCAACATCAATTAATATCACAATTGAAGGATTAGAACATGTTCTTTTAAGACTTATTGATAATTAAAACCCAAATCCTTTTTTTGTTGGAAATACATTTTCATATTTTTAATAATGAAAATGATCATTTGCTGAGTTATTTATTCTTGATAATTCCACGAGTCAATCAAGCTCGCTTTTTCAAATGTATTTCTGAGAAAATTGAATTTCTTTGATATTTTAGCTTTCTTCCATTATCAAATATATATATATTTTAATGGTGAATATGGGAACGCTTTTTTTTTGGGTGTTAATTTTTCATTATCTATTTCGGAATATCTCATGATTTTCTCAATAAAACTTTTATTATTTGATGAATTCGTTCTATTAATATGAATTTATCCATTATATAATATAAAAGTGGTATTTTTTCGAAAATTATAGTCAAATTTGTTTTAAAATTCCGTATAGTTTTAATTATTGGGCATTTTTCCAGGTCTTTATAAACATTTCCGAGATTTAAATGGTTTTATTCTGAAAAAATCGACGTTTTGTTTCATCTACTCCAAATGCCAGCGTTATGTTAGGTTCAGACTAAAAAATACATATTATTAAACTAAAATATGAATATAATCATTTTACTGTATTGATTATTCACATTAACATTCTGATTAGACTGTGGGATTGGTCGTCATAACAGCTCCTTGTTCAAGCATAGATATCATTTCGTCAGTATCCTTTGCAAAATCAATAACAGCAAGGTCTGATAAGAATACAGACCATTGTTCTAACGCTTTTGCAGAATATTCTAACTGTGCCAAAGCATATTCTCTCAAGCTTCTTTTCAAATCTGCATTGTATTGAACAAACCATGTTCTAGCTTCCTGGGTTGTTTGTGTGTTGAGAGCTGATGCTGCTATTCGATATGCATTTACTTGTGATGCCCGAGCAACATCAGTAGTAGGGATCGAAAGTGCCTTTTTGATCGATTCATCTCTTTTTGCAAGCGTTGCAGCAAAGGGTCCAACACTTTGTGATGGTTGCAGAAAAATTGTAGGAGCTAATGTATTAATTTTTTGGTAAAGTACTTTCCTAGAGTATTCAACTCTCGCAAGAATAGTTGAAAACCCCATTAATGCTGTTCTTACGGCACTAAGCTGATTTTGGGCTGCCTTTTCAATAGCTTCGGAAAGTTCTTCAGATAAAATTCCAATGGATTTTGATTTTTCATTTGAGGAACTAAAACCCTTTTTAATGGGCTCAGAATATGTTTTAACATCCTTAATACATCCAAAAACTTGGGTACCAATGAGATCACTAGACATTAGCTAAATGAACGTTTATATATACTTTATTGTGCCGGGAGAAGGTTAAAGAAATCTGTGTTTCCGCTTGTCATGAAGCTCCTAAATGAGTTGGATTTCCATTTAGCGTGTGGAGATTCAAGTTCATTTGGAGCGATGAGCACAGTTGGGAAGAAAATTGATGCCTGATGAATTGCTTCAGGGTCATAATCTAAGTGAGCAACCGGTTCTAATTGTCTTGCCATTGATGCTCTTCCAAAGGCAGTTTGGCAATACAAAATGCGGTTTGGTTCTATCACACCATCGAATTCTGCAGCGATAATTGGCTTTAGTTGGTTAGCCTCATCCTTGTCTTTAACAACAACAAATATGAAAATGCAGGCCCTTTTGGCTAATATTTGTAATGACATTTTTGTTCCTTCATCCATTTTCATCGAATCATCCAATAATACATAATTTGCAGTTATTGTTACAACAGGAGACTGAGTAATTGTTTTAGCTGGCTCAGCATTATTCGTTTCTCTGTTAACAGGTGCTTTATTTCCGCAAACCAAGTGGTATACAATGAAAATAAGAACCAATGGGATGAGAATAATCGATATATCAAGCAAATTCGACATTTGACCAACGATAGGTCAGTTTATTTTATCGCACATACGTTTAAAATATAATAATAACATGGATCAAAAAAGAGTAGCCCTCAGAGCAATATCAAAGTCTCAGCAAAATCAGTTATATAAATCTGATTCTACTGCCACCAAGCAAAATGTTTTGAATCATGATGATATTCGGAACAGATTGAATAAAGTAAAAGAAAAGGCTCAAAATGATAAATCTAACGATGCAATGGAAGAAACAATGTGCGCAGATTCTTCTTTGATTAAAGTAATTGGAAGCTCATATTATTCTGCTGGTCCAAGCCGGGTCAGGGCACCACAGAGCCAAAAAACCAGTCCTCCAAATACAAGCAAGCCAAATACCAACAGCATATCAACTCCAACATCATCACCCCAAAAGATATCTCGCTTTTTTGCACAAAAGAAGATAGTTACTGTGAACAACAAAGAATACTATAAGCTAAAAAAAATTGGAAAAGGTGGGAGTTCCAAAGTATATAAGGTGATGGCCACTGATTCATCTGTATTTGCATTGAAGCAGGTGAATATATCTCAGGTTGATGAGTTTGTCCTTCAGTCATTTCTTAATGAAATAACCCTTCTCAAGAATTTTAATGGGACAGAGAGGATTATTCAACTTATTGATAGTGAGATTGATAAAAACAGAGGGATCGTTTCGATAGTTCTTGAGCTTGGTGATATCGATCTATCATCTCTAATTGAAAAAAACAGGGATGAAAATCAAGAAGTTGATCCCAATTTCTTGAGATTGACATGGGAACAAATGCTTGAGTGTGTAAAAACTGTTCATAATGCCAAGGTGCTTCATGCTGATCTGAAACCAGCGAACTTCTTGTTCGTTGGTGGATCTCTGAAACTTATTGACTTCGGAATCGCTACAAAAGTTAACCATGAAAACCAAGACACAACAAGTGTTGAAAGGCCTCGCCAAGTGGGAACACTGAATTACATGTCTCCTGAAGCACTTAAATCACAGCCAGCTAATCTTCCAGGACAATCAGGCAAGATCAAAATTGGTAGACCTGCCGATGTTTGGTCTCTTGGATGTATTTTGTACCAATTGGTATATAACCGTCCTCCATTTCCTCATACTGAGTGGTACCAGAAGATTGCTGCAATTATTGATGATCATTACGAAATTGATTTCCCAATCATTGAAGGAAGACCCGATTTCTATTTGCTACTCGATGTCATGAAGAAATGTCTTAGTCGAGACCCCAAATTAAGACCCACCATCGATGTGCTTTTGGAACATCCATATCTGACATTAAAAAGGGATGTTGTTGACAGAGAATTACTCAGATTAATCGTTTGGATTCAGGAAAAACACCCAGATTTCGACTTTTCAAGTCCTGAAGGGATTGAAGTACTTCAAAGCATTGAAGACGACTTTCTTAATGGAGAACCTTTGAGTTGCGTTGAAGGAATTGATGATTTGCTTGAAAGCGAATAAATCACTGTATGATAAAGTTTTTTTTTACCGGTGCTAATTTCATTGGACAAAACAAAATGTTATATTAGCCAAGAAAATTTCGCCATTACTAATGTATGTCTTTGGAAAAAATTCACCGTTTTCATAATAACATTAGGAAACTTTTTAATTATAAGGGAAGCCTCATATTTGTTTTCCAATCAAAGTTTTCATTCATTACCTAGTCTGAAATGAAGCTTTTATTGTTTTCCACTTACAGATAGTTAATTATTGGAACAACTAATAATTAGATTGATTGGCAATAGTCATTTGTAGTTTTTCTCTCAATTAATTAGAATTAGAAAAAGTTCTGGAAAAGCTATTTTGACTTAAATTCTTTTATTATGGATTTGATTCAAGATGATGCGTTTAAAGGGCAAATAGCAATTGAAAAGATGCTTTATGGTTTTCCTCCCGCTTTCGAATATATAGAAATCCAGAAGAAGGATTTTTTACTGAATATTTTTTGCATGTATCCAAAATATAGACCACTTCATTTAGAAAACTTTGTTTTGTTTTGTTCTCACTATCTTCGAGAAGAATCGTTTAGAAAAATTGTATTAGAAAAGGTATTTATTGTCTGTCCGACCCTAATTCATAGGCTTTATCGAATTAATGGTTTCACCAAGAAGGAAATCCAAAAATCACTTAAATTTCATATGAGAAAATTCCTCTGTTTATTTTTCAAGAATGATATTGAAATAGATTATTCTGGTTTTAGTGAAAGTGATGCACATTATAGTGATGATCCAGAATTAGATTCTTTGATACAATTTGGGTTTCATAAATCTTCGATTGAGTTTTGTTTGAAGTATGATCTATTTGAAGGAATAGAAAGTATGATAATGAATAATCCGAGTAAGAAAGTGTGTGAATGGAGTCCATTTGAATGGTCCGAGAAGCCCAAATCACTCGATTTTTTGTCATTTAGTGGTTTCTTTGGTTCAATTAAGTGTTTCAAAGTATTATTATTGTCAGGCTTTGCCATAAATGACCAAGTTGTTTGTAGTGTTGTACACAGTGGTTCAATGGAGCTTTTCAACTTTGTTTCTCATCAAAACCAAACAAGTTTTTCTCTTCTCCATGAAGCATCACGGTTTTTTAATCTTAATATTGTTGAATATCTGGTTAATCAAAAAGCTGATATAAATGCAAATTCCAGTGAAGGGACTCCTCTTCATTATGCTGCTCAAAATGGTCATCTTAGTGTTGTTGAATATCTAGTTAATCAAAAAGCTGATATAAATGCAAATTCCAGTGAAGGGACTCCTCTTCATTATGCTGCTAGAAATGGTCATCTTAGTGTTGTTGAATATCTACTTCATCAAGGTGTTGATTTTCGTGATGGAATAAATGGCCACAGTTATCTTCATTGGGCTGCTCAAAAAGGTTATCTGAGTGTTGTTGAATGTCTAGTTAATCAAGAAGCTGATATAAATGCAAGAGATAAAAATGATTGGACTCCTCTTCATTATGCTGCTAGAAAAGGTCATCTTAATATTGTTGAATATCTGGTTAATCAAAAAGCTGATATAAATGTAAAAAATAATTATGTTGAGTTTTTATATTTAATATGACTCCTCTTCATTATGCTGCTCAATATGGTCATCTTAGTGTTGTTGAATATCTAGTAAATCAAAAAGCTGATATAAATGCAAAAGATAAAGATAATAGGACTCCTCTTCATAGAGCTGCTAGATATGGTCATCTTAGTGTTGTTGAATATCTAGTTAATCAAAGAGCTGATATAAATGCAAAAGATAAATGTGTTGAGTTTTTAGATTTGATAGGACTCCTCTTCATTTAGCTGCTAAAGGAGGTTGTCTTAGTGTTGTTGAATATCTAGTTAATCAAAAAGCTGATATAAATGCAAAAGATATATATAACAATGCTTCCCTTCATTATGCATTTATAAATTATCATATTTGTGTTGTTGAATATCTTCTTCATCAAGGCGCTGATTTTCGGGATGGAATAAATGACCCAAGATTTCTTCCTTATGCTGCAGAACGAGGACATCTTAGTGTTGTTGAATATCTAGTTAATCAAAAAGCTGATATAAATGCAAAAGATTATAGAGTTGAGTTTTTATATTTAATTGGACTCCTCTTCATTGTGCATTTATATATGGTCATCATAGTGTTGTTGAATATCTTCTTCATCAAGGCGCTGATTTTCGGGATGGAATAAATGACCCAAGATTTCTTCCTTATGCTGCTCAAAATGGTCATCTTAGTGTTGTTGAATATCTAGTTAATCAAAAAGCTGATATAAATGCAAAAGATACAAGTTTTGAGTTTTTATATTTAATATGACTCCTCTTCATTTTGCTGCTATGGGTGGTTATCTTTGTGTTGTTGAATATCTAGTTAATCAAAAAGCTGATATAAATGCAAATAGTTATAGTGTTGAGTTTTTATATTTAATATGACTCCTCTTCATTATGCTGCTTGGAATGGCCATCTTAGTGTTGTTGAATATCTAGTTAATCAAAAAGCTGATATAAATGCAAAAAATAAAAATAATTGGACTCCTCTTCATTATGCTGCTCAAAATGGTCATCTTAGTGTTGTTGAATATCTAGTTAATCAAAAAGCTGATATAAATGCAAAAAATAGTGATGTTGAGTTTTTATATTTGATTGGACTCCTCTTCATTTAGCTGCCGAGAAAGGTCATCTTAGTGTTGTTGAATATCTAGTTAATCAAAAAGCTGATATAAATTCAAAAAACAATCATTCTTGGACTCCTCTTCATTTAGCAGCTAGAAATGGTCACCTGAGTGTTGTTGAATATCTAGTTAGCCAAAAAGCTGATATAAATGCAAAAGATGAAAATGAAGAGGCTCCTCTTCATAGAGCTGCTAGATATGGTCATCTTAGTGTTGTTGAATATCTAGTCAATCAAAAAGCTGATATGAAAGCAAAAGATTATTATGGTTGGACTCCTCTTGATTTAGCTTCTAAAAATGGTCATCTTAGTGTTGTTGAATATCTAGTTAATCAAAAAGTTGATATGAATACAAATGATTATCATTATGTGTTTTTATATTTGATTGGACTCCTCTTCATTTAGCTTTTCAGAGAGGTCATCTTTGTGTTGTTGAATATCTAGTTAATCAAGGCACTGATTTTCTAGATGAATTTTATGGCCGCAGTTATCTTCATGATGCTGCTAGAAATGGTTATCTTAATGTTGTTGAATATCTAGTTAATCAGCAAGCTGATATAAATTCAAAAGATTATTATGATGAGACTCCTCTCCATTATGCTGCTCAAAAAGGTCATCTTAGTGTTGTTGAATATCTAGTTAATCAAAAAGCTGATATAAATGCAAAAGATAAAGATGATGGGACTCCTCTTCATTTTGCTGCTCGATGTGACCGTCTTAGTGTTGTTGAATATCTAGTTAATCAAAAAGCAGATATATATGCAAAAGATAAAGATGGAAACATCCCATTGGAAGTAGCTAATGAGCATTATCAGCGTGATTATTTTTGCATCGGTATTGATGAAAGTGGAAACGAAATAAGTGGTGAAGAATTCGAAAGATCGGATGTTTTTACATATCTACTTAATCAAGGGGCTGATTTTCGAGATGGTATTAATAGAAATAGTTATCTTCATTGGGCAGCCCAGACTGGAAATATAAAAGTTATTTCATTATTAATAAGCCACAATGCTGATATAAATGCAAAAGATAAATATTATCGGACTCCTCTTCATTATGCTGCTGAAAATGGTCATCTTAGTGTTGTTGAATATCTAGTTAATCAAAAAGCTGATATAAATACAAAAACAAAAAATGTTGAGTTTTTATATTTAATCAGACTCCTCTCCATTATGCTGCTCAAAAAGGTCATATTAGTGTTGTTGAATATCTAGTTAATCAAAAAGCTGATATAAATGCAAAAGATAATGGTATTAAATATTTAAATTTGAATATACTCCCCTTCATTGGGCTACTTGGAATGGCCATCTTAGTGTTGTTGAATATCTAGTTAATAAAAAAGCTGATATATATGCAAAAATACTGGGGATACGCCATTGAGATTAGCTTGAGAAAATGAAAGCTATTTAATTCCTCAAAAACCAAGGAGGATAAAAAAGTCATGGGAGTATTAAAAACCACATTCATTAGTGTCTTTGAATTTATTATTATGTTCATGTTATTAAAACTAGTTTATGAAGAGAACATTGGTATGTAAAATGGAAAGGGCTCTTTTAGAGACAAAAGCCAAATAATCGTTAATATTTTACAAACTTTATTGATTGTAATTTGGAAAGTTTATAAAAAAAATGGACGAGAAAATATCCTTTGAGCGATTTCTTTATGGAGAAGAAATGGAAATAAATATTAATGATCTAGAGTTTTGTATCGATCGAATTGTTATGTTACCAAGAATTCGCCCCCACAAACTTGAAAAAGCAGTGAGGATTTCTGCAGATTTATTGTCAATTCGCTGATTTTCGGGGAAAAATAATAGAGAAATCTAACGAATGCCCGGTTTTGATATATAAATTGTTCAAGAGAGGTCTTTTTGTATTCAATGAAATCGAACCGTTCCTAAGAAGGAAGGATACTTTCTTATTATGTTATTATTTTCGGAAAGAGATCGATAATTTTAGTGATTTTCTGAAAAATAAGGACAAACCTGATAGCTTCAATAGATCATTTTTCGAAAATACAGACCATATTGATCAAATGATTGAATTTGGTTTTTTCCCTTCAAGTATTGGTTATTATCTTAAGTATGATATTATTGATGATTTCGTAGAATCCAACATTTTGAATCAAAAAGTTAAGTGGAGTCCATTTGAGTGGAGTTATAAGCCAAAATATCTTGATCTTTTATCTTTTTCTGGATTTTTTGGATCAATCAAGTGTTTTAAACATTTGTTAATGAAAGGATTCAAGATCAATAACAATGTTTTATCAATGGTTGTTTGCAGTGGTTGTATAGATCTATTCCATTTGTGCAAAGTTCAACAATATTTATCTACTGATATTGTTTGTAGGGCCTCAGAGTTTTGTCACATTTCATTATTAGTTTTCATGCTAGAAAATGGATCTGATATAAATTCAAAAAATGAGAATAATTCGACCCCTCATCATTATGCGGCCGAAAAAGGTCATCTTAGTGTAATTGATTATCTTGTTAATCATGGGGCTGATATAAATGCAAAGAATAATTATATTCCGATATAGTCTTTAATAATACTCTTCTTCACTTAGCTTCTTCAAAAGGCCATCTTAGTGTTATTGAATATCTTGTTAATCATGGATCTGATATAAATGCAAAGAATACATATATTTATGTTTAGTAATCAATGAAACACCTCTTCACAGTGCTTCTGAGAATGGCCATCTTGGGGTTGTTGAATACCTTGTCAATCAAAAGGCTGACATAAATATTATGAATGATAGTATTGACATATACTATTTTTTGAATCTCCCCTACATTTTGCTTGTTATAATCTCCATTTTGGTATTGTTGATTATCTGATTAATCATGGAGCTGATTATTCCGAAGGAATTAAGGGAGAGAGCTTACTTCATTGGGCTTCTAGATATGGTCATCATAGTGTTGTTAAATGTTTAATGCAAAAGAAGATATAAATTCTAAGAACAATCTTTATAAGCAGCTACTGCAAATGCCCAATCAGAAAATTTATTGATGACAAAGAATCTCCATCCCAACTCACTTATACTGTAAGAGAATCAGCGGAGGCAATTAAGTCAAGACGATACACCCGTTATAGTTTTTCTGAGTGGATCTGAAAATTTTGTAAGTTCACAAAAATTGAAAGACTAACTGTAATTTGATAGAAAGACTTTATTGACTTATGTTAAACCAAAGATTCAACAACATCATCAGAGTGTGCCGAGAGAGATATATCACTATTTGGCCTCCTTATATAGAATAGAATTGATGCTATAATGGCAATTGCTACAAATGAAGAACCAATGATCAGTATTGAAAACATACCCTTTTTCATCGGATCTACTCTACGAGGAATCTTTGATGGTGTTGGGGAGATAGTTATGGAATTGTTTAATTCTGTTTCCGCCAGGATTGTATCATTCGAAGACATGACTGCTAACATTAGATAGAATACAAACATGAAAATGTGTATCCTCTCAAAAATTGTGAGATCAAATAATGATTTGAATCTCATCATTTGATTGCTCATATCACTCAATAAACGGACAGTTATTTACATTAAGGGTTTTGCTTTTTCTCCTTTTTTGCGGCTAGGCTGTGAAGCACAGGGATTAGAGATCTTATAACAGAATTAGGTGTTGATGATCCGAGTGCAATTATTCCGTCACAGAACTGGTCATATAGGGGAGACACTTTGAGGTATGGATCACTGTTAAGTGGTCCAAGATCTGTGAGAAACATTGATGGGGGAACCGAGTAGAATTTAATTCGCCCATCTGATAGCCTTCTGAACAACTCTATTGCTGCTGTCCTTTTATTTCTATCTATGCTATTAAAAACATTCTCTGAATCTGTCGAAAATGAGAAAGAAAACACATCCATCAGCGATTGTATAGTGCAGCGACTAAAAAGATCTCTTGCACAAGCGATTATATTACCCGATACGGTTGATAGAGGGAAGGATCCCATTGCAATCAAATCAGGTGTCGGTGTCATCCAAATCCAGTCCTTTGTTCGAGTTACAGACACGTTATTAAGCTGTTTTATGTGTTCTTCAATAGTTTTTTTGCCCATATTGATCAATCCAGTAATGCAAATCTTAAAAATTCTTTTAGAATCTGATTTTTCTCGAATATATGTTAATAATTGCTCTGTATTATGAGCGGCGCTGATTGAAATAGTTTTTGAAATATTATTAAAAGCCATATTCCATCCATACACAGATTCTCGAGGAACAAGATCGATTTTGTTGATAACAAACAATATTTTATCCCCAAGCAAATCTTCATATGGAGTGTATCGGCATGAAAATGGATTTCTTGCATCCAGCACAATTATAACCAAATCTGATTGGGTAAACAATCTTAAATTCTCTATATATGATTCAAATTCTGGCGTTTTCATCGCTTTCTCTATGGCTGGATCTGTTTCTGCTGGTTTAACCCGATTTTTTTGGGGTTTCTTTTTTTCGGAAAACATATGAGGCAGTTTTATTTGTCCTTAACGGATAATAAGATAAAACTTAATGTTTAGATATGTATTGGTTTGTCAACAATGCCTTTTGCAGCTTCGACAACTGCCTCACTAAGTGTAGGATGTGGGTGACATGTGTCTGCTATTGCTTTGATATTGAGTTTATTCTTGATTGCGATGGCACCTTCCATTATAGCTTCTCCAGCATTAGATCCGACAACGCTCATTCCTAATACAGTGTTATTCTCAGAACATACAAATTTGACATAACCTTCGGTTTCTCCTATGGCTCTTGCTCTGGAGTTTGCCATATATGGGAATTTGCTAACTTTGACCTTGATTCCTTTCTGTTTTGCTTCATGCTGCATTAGTCCAACGGATGCTATTTCTGGTGAAGTATATATGACAGATGGTATAACACCATGATCAATTGATGCGTGCTTTCCGACCATCATTTCCACAGCGGCAGCACCCTCTTCTTCAGCTTTGTGAGCTAATTGAGGCCCAGGAACAATATCGCCAATTGCAAATACATTTGGCAATGAAGTTTCAAGTCTTTCATTAACATCAACCAGTCCTCTTTGTGTCATTTTGATTCCTAAATTCTCTAATCCAAACCCAGTGAGATTGGGTTGTCTACCAACAGAAACCAGGGCCCTTTCTGCCATGATCTTTTTCCCACCAACAACGACTTCTACTCCTTCTGGGGTTTTTGTCAAAGACTCAACAGCTTTTCCTAATTCAAAGTCCATCCCTCTTCTTTTGAGAACTCTAGTAATTAGCTGGGCTGCTTCTGGCTCAATACCTGGCCCGCCAACAGTATTTGCGAGATCCACAATAGTAACTTTGGATCCTAGTGTTGACCATACGCTCCCGAGTTCCAAACCAATGACTCCTCCACCAATAACACAAAGACTTTTTGGAGTATCTTGCCATTCTAGAGCTCCTCTGGATGTAACCACAACCTTTTCATCTACAGGGAATGCTTTCGGATACCATAGTTTGCTGCCAGTGGCTAAAAGAATCCTTTTAGGTGCAATAGATACAGGACCGTTTTCTGTTGAAACAGTGACACTATTAGGACCGTTAATAAAAGCAGATCCATGTATTAACTCTGCACCATTCTTTTTGATAAGCAACTCAATTCCTTTAGATAATCCACTTATGACACCATTCTTTTTTGTTTGCACTGTTTTCATATCATATGTAACCTTTCCAGGAACTTTCAATCCAATTTTGGAGAATTCAGTGTTGGCTTCATGAAGCTTATGAGACACATTCAAAAGAAACTTAGACGGTATGCATCCTTCTCTTAAACATGTACCTCCCATCAACTGTTCTTTTTCAACACACACTGTTTTTAAACCCAGTTGGGCAGCCCTAATTGTTGCTACATATCCTCCAGGACCTCCTCCTATTACAAGGAGGTCAGGTGAGATGATTGACAACTTTCTTGAAAGTGCAGAAATCATTATGACACTTTTAAAAAATTGAATGTTCAGTTGACTCATCGGAATTCTTAAATAACATGTCCATGTGAAGTGAAGTGATTATCTTTTACTTGAGTTGATCAATAATTTCTCGCAGTGGTGCCAATTGATCTTCTGGGATCAACTTGAATTCCTGACAAAAGAATATGAAGTGTCGGAAGGAAGTATTAAGATGGGCTTCTGCACCAACAGATCTGATATCATCTCTATGATGATGATAGATGTGGGCATAAATACGGAACAGTCTTTGGAAAACTTTCTTAACTATTTCCACAAAATCGCTTGGGAATGGGACAGATGGATCAGATGGGAATGTTTTCTCATTATTAATGTAAGTCTCTGTCCAACTCATTACGTTGGAAATATACTCGCTTGCTGGTAACGCAGTGGGCTTCTTGTATTTATTGTTGTCTTGCCAGAAATACTTAAAACCAGGTCCAGCAGTCATTTCTGGACATGTTGATGGGGTACAGTGTTCGGCAACCGGGGCAAACAAGCATGAAAGTTGATTGAAGAAATCAACAACGCTGACTGCAAGCCAGTCATTAAGATTTTCTCCGTCAGGGAGCTTAACCGCCGTCCTAAGGTCTCCCGTTCCTAATGTGGCTTGAGAAATTTGCTGGAGCTTGTACCCGCGGTGGTTAGACCCGACATTCTTTGTTGGCCTAAATGTTCCTTGATCTCGTTTACTGTTTTGTTAGAATAGAAACATACAACCAGCTCATCTTATGAAAATGACAAGAATCTTTAAATACGAAATAATCGTTGTTAATCAAATTTGTTAATAATATGGGGGTTTTATTTAGCCCCAAATAAAAATTTATCGGTTTTTTATGTGGTTGAATAACTGATTTAATCGATTACACCAGGCTCTCTCTGAGCGCATCGAGATCATTGCCGATGCCCATGCCAATAACGTTAAGAACTTGTTGTAAATAATTGATATCCTTGATCAATTGATTTTTTCCATTTTGAGAGAATTTGGGAATCTTTTTGATTTCTGATATGAACGAAGCCAGAATATTTTGAGTTGCTGATAGCATCCATTCTGAGAATAAGTCCCGGTCCAAATCATCTGATGATGTAATGAGTTGTATCAGGTTCATTAATTGTTTTTCAATATATATTATGTATTTTGATTCTGTAAGTACACTTAACCCAAGTTCTTCATCATCTTCATCTGGAACTGAGTCCCACACACTACTCTTGCTGATATCTGAGAGCTGTCTGATTGAGGGATTCGACATTGTACGAATAATTTGATCTATGATTGATTGTCTCAGCTTTTCTGTTGATGTAGAAGCAGATTGGTTTGGTGATCCAGAAACTACTAACATTTCGCTTTCAAGCTGCAATACTTCCTTGTGTTGAGACTCTGTCCTTACATACATTTTCAATAACTCTTTAAACTTATTCAACTCATCTTCATCAGATTTCCATTCATTTTTGCTAAATTTAGAAGCCATTTCTTTCATTGCACCACTGATAGCAAATGATAAAAAGCTCACTAAATATCTCACACATTTTGCTTTTTCGGATGATATGACAGATATCCATTGTAATGATTTTTTAGAAAGATTAATGAATTCATCAAGTTTTTGATCAAATCCGGCCGTATTACTTGGAGGACTTAATATTTCACCCACAGAGGGGCTACGTATCGGGCTTGATGGAGGAGCTCTAAGGTCACCCGATGTTGTGGATTTAGGTAAAGGTTTGTTGAGCAAGTTATCTAAGTATGAACGAAAAACAACAGAGAAATCATTGCCAACGCGTTCCATTCCGGAAAACAAATTTGATCTACACTTTTCTGCAAGGTTCCATTTTTCAGGATAAGCTTTCCACAATGTTTGAAGAATCTGGAATACTACCACAAGCTCATCAAATTTGTGTGTTTGTAAGAGTGCAGCAGATTGGATCTCAATAACGCTAGTCAATACTGTGGAACATTGATCAATCAGCTCATTTCTTATTTGATTTCCAAATATCTTTGGATTCAATGAAAGACACCAGTCGGATAACTGAATAATAACATTTTGACATTGAGAATAACACGGTTTCAACCATTCAGATAGAGAAAACTCTCCATCATTAAAATTATTTAATATTGTTTTGATCTTGTTTTGGAAATAGTCTTTAACAACTAGACTAGGTAAATCGTTATCAAACACTCTTCTTGAAAGGGCCGCATTCTCAGAAAATAACATAGAATTCTGAGAAGCACATGCTGTGATCATTGGTTGTTTGACTCTTTGTTCAATTGTACTTCGGATAGATTTTAATTTGGCCTCCATATCATTAAACTTCGCAATATTAGAGAGGCTTTTTGATGCTTCTAAAACAAGTGAATATTGTTCGCAAACACTCTTTATAGGACCTGTAGTTGAAATCGACTGCAGTTTTTGCAAATCACTCTCAATTCTTACTCCATTCTGCAGTTTTTCAGTGGCTTCCCTTAATCGATCTCTTTTAATTTTCAAACTGCTTAACTCACTAATTTTATCAGGAACATTCCCTGTTTTGAATTGATATCCGCTATTGGTCAAATTCCTAAGAGACTCGGAAATTGCATCAACAGTAACAACAATATTCGAGAGTTGCGCCATCGATTGAGGTAAAGAATGAACAAGGGCCTTAATATTATGCTCAGCAGTCATTGAAGACTCTCGGCTGTTCATTTGTAATCTATTGAGCATCTGACTAACTTGCTCCTCATAACTTTCAATTGTATCAGCTGCATTTATATGTGAATTAATCCATTCGTTCACGGAAAAAGAATCAGGGTTTATTGTCAGCATTTTATTATAAGCAATTGGATTTTTGTAAACTACATGGGCTTATTTATCAGTGAGGATAACCTGCTTTTGCTAAGCTCTATCTCATCAATAACCGATGTGATTGCAGATTGGAATCTAAAATTACTACATTCTTCAAGATGCACATATTTTTTCATAAATGATCGTTCAAGTTCATCACAAATCATTACTAAAAATGGTTCTTCTGTATTCTTAGAAGCAATAAAGACACCCAAAACTTCCAATTTCCAATCGTTTAAATTGTTATATTTCTTTTTTGTTAATTTATCTCTGATTCCTTGGAATGTATTCACACTTCCATTTCTGGGATCTGACACAGCAACAGAAATCGGCCTCATCATTAAATCATCCATTATTTCTGTGGCCATTTGGCGCAAAGCTGGTGTCCATCCTCCTTCCTCAATTTTTATTTGTGGGTTGTTCATTTTCGCTTTTGGTTTAAAACGATTATGTAAAACTTTATTAATCGTAATATTTATCAACAAAGAATTATTGTTGTAAATATTGTAAATCCAAAAAGATCCAGAATCCATTTTTTTGATGACAATTTTATGGAATTTTTTTAGAATAATACCATAGCACAACCAGATGATCATATTTGTTTCTCTTTTATTTTTGGGAAAAAGGTACAAAATTCCTCGTGTCACCATTTCCACACCAATTGTAACAGCTATTGATCTAGGGTATTTATCTTTTAACAATTCAAATCAGATGACACACTACTTGATTAATACTTGCCGTTTTAATACCCATACAGCAACTAATTTTGCCAATAAGATGAAGTATGCTGATGAAGCCAGGACTTCTATTCATGATTTTAATATGGGTATAGGTAAAGATCGATCATATAGAAATGCTTTAAAGAATGTATACCTAGTTTCTGCCAAAAAAGAAAACGGCATTGTGAATCTTCATTCAAAGATAGTATCAACAAAATGTGAAATCAAATCATACTATGCTACGTCTACTCTTTATAGAGGATTAAGTAATAGATATACCATAGATTCGAACAATTTAATGAAGTGGAAATTGCCAGAAGAATGGAGACCTTTAACAGGTGAAGAACTGAAATCAGTGATTGATACGATTGAGGCTCATAGCTCAGCCCAGATTAGGGAACAAATTAGGACACTTTAACTAAAAGTTTTGAATCTTTGATTATTGTCTACGACATCAGTGTTTTTTGTAGTATAATATATACAATGCACTATCATTGACTATCAAAGGAATTTCAAGTGATTGATCTCTGATAGAAAACCAGGGGATGAGAAATAATAAATTCATGAGAATTAAATTATTCAAAGAGATGTTATGATTCAATACAAATTGGTTTCTATAATAATCTACCTGTTACATGTGTGAATGACTTCTATTCACTGAAGAGATTTCAATTTGGGCACATTGTATCATATTGGGGATCTATTTAAAAGGCGATTTCCGAAGGTTCAAAGTTATTCAATCCCCGCTCACTATAAATTAATTTTGAATGGCCATTTCTTTCTATTGGAAATCAGGATCATTGATAATGTTATTGTTTGGACTCATCATTCCTGTTTATAATAACATTGAAAGAGTATCGATAACTAATCCATCAGTTTTAATGTGCCTTTCAATTTCTGATAATTAATTAAAGAAAATTTATTGTTCTATATAAACAGTTTATATGTCAACACAGGACATTCATTAGATTTCTCTAATAACTTGCTGCGAAAATAGTGATTATTGCAATAATTAACACATTATGAAATAATTTAATCCAGTAAAACAGACGTAACGGCGGCTATTGAATAATTCTATCAGCCAAAAATTCTGGATCTATAATATCATATATAATACTCCCATCGAAATCGCCTAAGATACGATTCTCAAATTTTTACTTTTCATCCATAAAATTAACATAATCCATTCCAGAGGTAACAAATAGGTTCTAGATAAGGAGTTCTATTGTTGAGAGCGTCAATAACAAATTTTATAAATATTTAATGAAAACAGCCCTGAGAGATATTTTTTCTACAGGAAGGAGTATTACTAAAGGAACGGGATCAATTGATCCTGAAGATGTTCCTAAACAAAACTTGAAGTTAGTTATTTGTGGAGATGAAAAAACTGGGAAATCTAAATTATTTGATCGAATTGTTTATGACAGTTACACTGAAGCATATTTTCAAACAATTGGATCTGATTGCCAAACCACCATTAGGGTTGTTCCAGGAGCATGTGTTGAAGTTGAGGTATGGGATACAGCTGGATCATCACAATACCGAGATGTTCTTCCCATTTTCTTTTCCAATACAGATATTGTTATTGTTGTTTACGATGTTACAAACAAAAAATCTTTTGACTCTGTCCCAGGACATGTTGCTGATATTAGAAATTGGGTTGGTAGTGAATGCGACATTGCAATTCTTGGTTCAAAAATCGATAGCTGGAAGAATGCAAGAGAGGTTGCGTTTAATGATGCTCTTCAGCTATCTCAAAGGCTTGGTACAAAATGCTATGAAACCAGTGCAGTGACAACACAAGGACTCGAAGATGCTCTCAGGAAGATGATTAAGAGGGCACTTAAGCGCAAGAGGTTGCTTCCAGAATGGCTAATGAGTACTCCTAGAGATGGACAAGAGGATGAATTTGATTAAGTTTTTCTCCAAAATACCTTATTTGCAGCAAATTACAAAATTAAGATGATCACATGGATTCTTGATAATGATTTTGATGTAGGTTGAACAGAAGGAGAAAAATGTTGTTTTCCATAATTTACAATAAAGTTAATGGCAACAATTGTTGATTTTTTCCGGTCTAGCCAAGAAAGTTTAGGCGATTCTAGGATTTCCGCAGTTCCTTTGGGACAGAAGATTCGAATTTCAGAAGAAAGCAGCAGATTTTCCAATGATGATGGTATAGAAACAAAGGTAATGGAGTTTTGTGAAGATATTCCATTTAGAATGGTTGAAGAATCTGAGCATTGCGATGAGTCTTTATTTTCTCAAAATATTTCTCCAGACAGAATTTACAGTGTTAATGAATTGATTGACAAAACTGATCCATTGTTTTCGGTATTTCCCAAAGTTAATCCTTCTAATTATAGCAATTTAAGAACTAATGTACAGTTTAGGAGAATAACCGAACAAAGGTGTATAACTCTTAAGTTTGACAATTTATCTACTCTAGTTCCTCCCATAGAGCCATTACTAATGTCTATTTTCCTATTTGATACTGAAATAAATGAGAAAATCAGCCAAACATGGACATTTTATTTATGTCCTCATGAAAAATACCCATTAATCGCTCCAGTCCCAGTAATTACCTCTTTTTCCTATGATGAATCTAAGACATCATCTATTTTTCTTGTTGCAACAATTGAAAGACTACTGCTTAAAGATGGAGCAGTGTTGATTAATGAGTATTATAAGCAACCAATGTCTCATAAATACGAAGATTCATTGACAATTGTTAATTCTTGCGGATCACGAAAACTTTTTACTGTTTTTGGATACTCCAAAATTGCTTTAGAAGATGTTACGGGCGCAACAAATAGTTTAATTTTTCAAGATTTTATTCCAACATCAACAGTTTGTGATACTTATCTATTTCAAAATCTTATTGAAAGTGAATCCATTGACAAATCATCAATTACAATACCTTTTTCTGTATCATTTAAACTTATAAAAGACCAAATGGGAGAGAAAATGGCATCATTTAATATATTCAATAATGAACCAAGCCTTATAAAAAAGAATACCCTAATTCTTCAATTAAAAAAATCGATCTTCAGGTTTCCACCATCAAGAAGGGGTCGGAATTTATTTGCCAAAATAGAAATAATAGATAATGATATTCCATTACCTGTTTTTCCAAACCAAAAAAGAGAATATTTAACCAGATGCCAGTATCATGTAGCCAACCCAGAGTTTTCTGAAGATATTATACTTGATCTACCTCAAAATATATCTTCCAATTCTGAAGTAAGGGTATCATTCTTTCATGCTGTTGTTAAGAGTGGCATAAAAGAAATAAATGATGATTGCGGAATCGCGAATTTGTGTTTATTTGAAAATGGTGTGTTTATTGAAAATGGAATACATAAAGTATTAATACAACATAATGCCCAGTTTAAGTCTATTCTGGAAGAGAACCACATTCAAATTCATACTCATTTGTTTTCATCTGTATTCACAACATCCAAGACAGTATATTCAATTACAAAAGGACAATTTGATAAGTTAGTATTAATATCCCTACAGGAAATACAGCCTCATTTTTATATAATAATGGATTGTCTTTTCACATTGATTAGAAAAGGCGAAAAAGCTGCGTTTAAATGGTTGCTCAAGATTCTTAAGCTCTTCCCGAGAGAAAGGGCATCTCCTGACTCATACTATTTGTGCTATTATTCTCAGTTTTTATCTTTAAGATATCAAGAAGATAATGAATTTGCAATTCAATATCTAAAATTGTGGAATGGGAAATTAGAAAAATCTATCAAATCAAAAGGATCTTTGTTTTATTGCTCATGGTTTCTTTTTGAAATTTTAGAAAAGTCATTTTTATTATCATCCCAAAAAGAAGCAGTTATTAATGATATTATTGTTTTATATAGAAGACTAACAAATATTTTGCCATTATTTGCTCAAACATCAAGTGCCATTGGATTGGAACTTAATCGACAAATGGCCAATTTTTTATCTGATATGATGGATCAAATACCATATGATACTTGGTTATCAATGTTTGAACGACATATGAAGATGATTCAACCATCAATGTCAAGTTATTGCACAGAATTATTTAATGAGTTTACAATTGCATTTTTCACACCTTCCAATATATTATATTGCATATCTCATCTTCCAATATATGAAACTGAACAGAATTTATTTGTTTTATATATATTACCAGTTCTATCATCTGCTCTTTCCAATTTTTCCCAAATTGAACCATTTTGCAGGCACATACTCTACACACTATGTCATTATTCTTATGATGATCAAAGTATAGTCATAACAGGAATCCAACAATTGTTGCAATATATAGGAAAACAATGCATGCAGTTTCCTTCATTACCAGTGAAGGAACACATCTTTATGTTTACCTTGTGCTGTTTAATTGGTTATCGTTCAGGTACACCAGTTTTGAACGAGTATTTGGCTTCATTAATAAAATGCATTCTTAACCAGCAAGTTTCTCCAAAGGGTTCACTATTAAGAAGGCAAACAACAATCGAACCAAATCGAAATATGCCTGCTGTTAGGCAAACAACCAGAGAAAGGAGAAGATCTTTTAGTTTCGCATACGACGAATCTAAGACAATATCCCAATTGTCTTTTTGTTACCAAATACTTGGACTTAAGTGGCTTTTAGAAGAACCAAGTGTATATTCTTTGAATTCGATTATTATTCCTCTATTTCAGATTCCAAAGTCTACAATGATTCAAGAGATATTTTTACAACAATCAAAGAAATTGATATTGTCATTCCCAAGAATAATATTTGAAGACTCGAGGTCTAATATTAAGCATTTAATTCGTCAACTTATTGCAGATTCAAGTGGTTATGCAATCGAGGTTCTACGTATCGTTTTTCAGAGTGAGAAATCCATTCATAATATCCCAGTTGTATTCAATAGTTGCTTATCAAGGGCACTTTTTAAAGAGAAAATATGGAAGGCACATTTAAGGAATTATACTGATTGTGATTTTTATGATTTGATGGAGAAGCTTCATTTATTGGACAACCAAATCGAGTCTTCAGATCCAGTTTTCCGAATTCTCTACAAATTCAAACAGTATATGTTACTTAATTCATCGCCAGATGTTTCAATCGAACTTCTTTTAGCGTATTCATCTGAGCTAGAAAACAATGAACAATATGAGTACACTGCAATCGTTTTCATCTCAATTACTGCATTGATTGCTCAGTGCATGCATTTAAGGGATCTTTTGCCAGGTGTTTTCTCTGTATCACCATTATCATTATTCTCTTTTTTACCAAAAGAGATTTTTCCACAAAATATGAATAGTATACCAAATATTCGAGGAATTGCTAATTCAAAGTACTTTAATTTGCATGGTTTTCTATATTTTTTGAAAAAGTCACTTGATTCCTGCATCAAATGGAAATTAAACATGCTTGGTATTCAGTTGTGCAGTGTAGTCAACAGTATCCTCTATAAATTACTCTTATGGGACGAGCTTAAACAGTTTTCAATAGCACATTCTGTATTCATTCACCAGGCTTCTCAGAAACCATTATTGAATCCTTCATTAAACCAGTTTTTTTTGGTACGTACCATTGACATGTCATACATATATCATTATCCGTCAGGAATCCAGTTCCATGATTTATTCCAAAAAATATGCAAACAAAATCCATCATTAACTGTATTCCCTCATTCTCATCATGAGATGGCAAGCGCAAAAGAAGTTGTTATACTGCCTCTAGAGATGAAATGCGCAACAATGAAAGAAACAGCATTTTCTTTGTGTGATAACAGTAGTCTTTCAGTGAAACAAGAGGTAATTATTACTGTTAATTCCTCTGTTCCTTTTACCGTTCCATTGTTGGCCTTTTCAAATGATTGTTATTCTGTTTCACCGATTTCTGAAACAGATTTTGTCAACAGGAGAATTTCTAATTTCTGCAAATCCATTGAGTATCAACTTCAGGAATCTGATACCCAAATTGTTACTACTTTATCCGATCTGAATGATTTTATTTCTGCAGATCCCATATATCTTTCTAGTTTTTCATCACCTGAATGTAAAGGTTCAGTCACTGGACTAAAGAATTCTATTAATAACCTAAGAGAGAACCTGAGTAGGATTACCGTTCCAAAAAAGGTAATAAGGAGAGTAAGGGAGTTATCTGATCAGTTGCTGCACCAGGTTTAATCGAAAAACCCACAAAAATAGGCGGTTTAATTGTTCTATGTCGAAGTCATTTATTGTAGAACGAAGTGTTGATAAAAAATCATTAAATGTTTTTATGAATAAGGAGAACATGCGCTTATTTCCTATCCAAAATAAATCCATGGTTTCGATAGAAAGTGAGAATGGCAACATTTGCTATTCTGTTGTTTTTCAATCTAATTGTAACAATGGATCAATTGAAATAAGCAGGTGTCATAGGGTTAATATGAGATGTTATTTAGGACAAACTGTGAAAGTCAGGCCATTCTCTAAGTATCAAATTGCAGAGTTTGTACAGTTTTCTATTTTAAAGGGCTCTTTTGAAGGAATATCAGGTGATTTAACCAAGTTATTAACACGGTCAAATATTGATTTCAATAATTTGCCTGTATATGAAGGTCTTATTATTCCTGTCAGATATGGTAGGAGAATCATTCAGTTTAAGGTTCTAAAATGCAATCCAAATGGGCCTGTTATCATCGAAGATCCTTCTGTAATATCATTCAAACCTAACAATGATGATTCAATTCCTGATTTTTGTTTGTTTTCTTTTGACGATTTAATTGGAATAGATCCAGAAATTCGTGCAATACAAAAATGTTTTGAAAAGTTTGTATTCATTAAGGATAATAGTGCATCAAAAGTTTTAGTAATTCAATCTCCAGTCGGATGTGGAAAATCATCTTTGATTAATGCAATAGTCAATGAAACATCATGTCCTTCGATCATTTTGCGAGGTTATGATTTCTCATGCATCAGTTCTGATAAGTGGAATCAATCATTTTATTTGATAAATGAAGAAACCAAGAAACACAAACAATTTTTGGTACTTTTTGATGATATAGATGCATTTTATTCTGATAACAGTTCATCTGTTATAGAACTGTTTCTTATCAACTTACGAGTACTTTTAGAAAGAGGGAATACTTTTATTATAGCCACTGCTCAAGAAGGTTTTGAAACCAAATCCAAACTGAATGAATTCTTGCCTAATATCGTCCAAATTACATATCCAACAAAAGACAAAAGAGGACTCCTCATCACAGACCAGATTATTGGATTTGATCAGCTGCCTGAAAGCCAAAAGACATTAATACTCAATGAAACTAATGATTTCTCATTTTCTCAAACAATAAGTTATGCAAATCAGAAACTATTTGAAGAGGTTTCTCGAAATCTATATATGATTGAGCCCCTGTCACAAGTTATTTCCAACAAAGTCATTGAAGATATTTTTTATAGACATAATGGTGCCACCATATCTGAAAAAAAGCTGAAGAAAAGGAAGAAGCTCTCAAATAGAGTTGGATTTCAGACAGCATTCAATCCATCCGTTGATCCAATGGCAGATAAATTATCTGAAGAATATCAATCAATAGAATCCCCAACAGATCTTTTTCTGTTTTCTGCGAAAGATGTTAGCAGTAAGGTTACTCCGGGGCATGAGCACAGTATAACAGACAACATTGTTTTAAGATTTAAGAATAACAGTGAAGATGGTCTACAAAAAATAAAACATTCTTCATCTCAAGATTCTGGCCATATTGAGAAACTTAATGAGACAACAAGTTCATATGTGTCAGAACAATATTCGAATGTTAGGGTATCATCATCTACAGGTAGTATAGAGATAAACGAAGCATTCAATCATCCAATTTCTGAAAAGTTGATGTACAAAGATCCATTCGGGGGAAATTTCGAAGATCCATTTGGTGTTCCAGTTGAAACGAAGAAGAAACAAGCAGAAGATCCATTTGGTGCTCCAACTGAAACTAAGAAGAAACCAGTTGAAGATCCATTTGGTGCTCGAACTGAAACGAAGAAGAAACAAGCAGAAGATCCATTTGGTGCTCCAGTTGAAACGAAGAAGAAACAAGATGATGATCCATTTGGTACTCCAGTTGAAACGAAGAAGAAACCAGTTGAGGATCCATTTGGTGCTCCAAATGAAACAAAGAAGAAACCAGTTGAAGATCCATTTGGTTCTCCAACTGAAACAAAGAAGAAACAAGCAGAAGATCCATTTGGTGCTCCAACAGAAACAAAGAAGAAACAAGATGATGATCCATTTGGTGCTCCAACTGAAACTAAGAAGAAACAAGCAGAAGATCCATTTGGTGCCCCAACTGAATCTAAGAAGAAACAAGCAGAAGATCCATTTGGTGCTCCAACTGAAACTAAGAAGAAGCAAGATGATGATCCATTTGGTGCTCCAAATGAAACAAAGAAGAAGCAAGATGATGATCCATTTGGTGCTCCAACTGAAACTAAGAAGAAGCAAGATGATGATCCATTTGGTGCTCCAACTGAAACTAAGAAGAAGCAAGATGATGATCCATTTGGTGCCCCAACTGAAACAAAGAAGAAGCAAGATGATGATCCATTTGGTGCTCCAAATGAAACAAAGAAGAAGCAAGATGATGATCCATTTGGTGCTCCAACTGAATCTAAGAAGAAACCAGTTGAAGATCCATTTGGTGCTCCAAATGAAACAAAGAAGAAGCAAGATGATGATCCATTTGGTGCCCCAACTGAATCTAAGAAGAAACAAGCAGAAGATCCATTTGGTGCTCCAACTGAAACTAAGAAGAAGCAAGCAGAAGATCCATTTGGTTCTCCAGTTGAATCTAAGAAGAAGCAAGCAGAAGATCCATTTGGTGCTCCAACTGAAACTAAGAAGAAGCAAGTTGAAGATCCATTTGGTGCTCCAACAGAAACAA
>Ga0209639_1000318_pt1 | contig 72924 bp, 52 predicted proteins | sample EPASupsiteHSE605_FD_187268 | JGI IMG/M metagenome (GOLD analysis project Ga0209639, IMG submission 187268) | Bioremediated contaminated groundwater from EPA Superfund site, New Mexico - Sample HSE6-05 (SPAdes) (version 2) | ecosystem: Environmental > Aquatic > Deep subsurface > Groundwater >... | reverse complement strand
TACAGCAATGCTGTCAAGTATGGGTCTGCCTCCATTTAAAACAGGAAGTTTCTGCATTGTACGTGTTGCAGAAGCCGGTTTTATGAATTCCTTGAAATCTTTTTCAAAGGCAGTATAAGCCTCTTCTCTCGTTTCGAAAGATTTGTATTTGGCGCCATCCTGACCTTCCACCTGCATCTTACAGGCATTCCAGTTATCATACACTCCGGGATTCAATCCTTTCCAAACTACGTAGAACTTATTTTTTGCCATATACATCATTTATCTCTGCAAAGATAGATTATATTTTGTGCTGAAATAAAACAAATGAGGCTTTTACCTATTTTGTTATCTAAAAAACAATTGGAATATAAATATATAGCTGTTTTCTGACCTGTTCCAAACAATTATTTTATTTAGGCTAACAGAATTGTATGATAAAAAACTACATTTGCAAAAAATAGTTCTATTTGGGATGAAACGTATATTTCTTATTGGTTTTATGGGAGCGGGAAAAACGTCTGTAGGTGTGTGTCTTTCAAAAAATACGGGACTCGCATTTGTTGATCTGGATCATTACATTGAAAGCAGATACCTAAAATCTGTTCAACAACTTTTTGCAGAAAAAGGCGAAGCCGGCTTCAGGGAGATTGAACAAAAGATGTTACATGAGGTAGCTGCCTTCGAAGATGTAATAATCTCTACCGGAGGAGGTACACCCTGTTTTTTTGACAATATGGAATATATGAAATCCCGCGGAACGACCGTATATCTAAAGGTTTCGGTTCCAGAATTGACTAATCGGCTGGAACTATGTAAGGGGACTCGTCCGCTGCTTAAAGATAAGAATAAAGAAGAACTCATGGATTACATACGTAAAACATTGCAAAAAAGAAAAAACAATTATGAGCAGGCAGATGTTGTTTTTGAAGCAGAGGCAATGGAGACAGACTCGGATGTACTCTCAATAGCTAATGCATTGGAAAAGATATTATATTATGGATCTGACAGGAGGTAGATGTAGTCAGGGGAAATATATTCCTCAGGAACTATTAAAGGAGATAAGCAAGATGGGCAATCGATTGCTTATAGGCATTCCTCGTGAACGAAACGAAGAAGAAAGACGACTGCCGCTTACACCCGAAGCTGTTGATATGCTTACGGATTGTGGTCATCGTGTAGTTGTTGAAACAAATGCGGGTCTTGGCATAAACTATTCAGACAATCATTTCTCTGAGGCAGGTGCCGAAATCGTTTCTACCCCTCAGGAGGTTTATCAGGCCGATTTAATTTTGAAAATTCTGCCTCCGTTACCAGCCGAAGTTGCTCTAATGAAACCCAGATCTACTTTATTTTCCATGGTACAGTTAAATTCGTTTGCTCCCGAAGCATTCGACCTAATGATGAATAAAAGGATCAATGCAATTGGCTATGAACTGTTAGCCGACGATCAGAATAAATTGCCGGTACTAAATATCATTTCCGAGATTGAGGGTAAAGCTTCAATCTCCATTGCCTCCGAAATGTTAAGTAACGCCCGGGGAGGTAAAGGATTACTGTTTGGTGGAATTTCGGGAGTACCTCCAACCGAAGTTGTTATTGTAGGAGCAGGAATAGCAGGAACTGCTGCCGCCCGTGCAGCTTTAGGTATGGGAGCCATGGTAAAGGTGTTTGATGAAGATATCAACAAATTACGAACAATACAGCAAGTATTGGGACAATCGTTATTTACATCTAATTTTCAACCCAACGTGCTACATAACGCATTCCGTTCTGCTGATGTGGTAATAGGTGCTATGCGTTATATAAATTCACGTAAAAGATATGTGATTGCCGAAGAGATGATCAGCTCGATGAAAAAAGGAGCATTGATTATTGATCTTCGTGTTAACCAAGGAGGGTGTTTCGAAACAACTTGTGGATTAACCCCTTCTGATCCTTCTGTTTTTCAGCAATATGGAATTTTCCATTATTGTAAATCAAATGTCAGCAATTATGTAGCCCGAACCACCGCTATGGGATTCAGTAACATTTTTGTTCCCATGCTATTCTCAATAGGAGACATGGGGTCTGTCCAGGCACTTATAAAGGCTGACATGGGGTTCAGGGCTGGAATATATATGTACGCCGGCAAGCCGGTTAATCGCTATGTAGCAAATCATTTTAATCTTTCTTCGGCCGATATTAGTATCTATTTGTCGGCTTTTTAGGATTAAAACAGATAAAATTGTAATTTTGTTCATCGTTCAAAGTTTAATTTTTTACCTTTGCAACGTGATCATAAACAATGGCAATCAGAGAATAAAAGCTTATATAAATTATTATGACAGAACAAACGAAAGTTACGACGTTGGAAAAGGTTGTTGTTCGTTTCTCGGGAGACTCGGGAGACGGTATGCAATTAACCGGAACAATCTTTTCAAATCTGTCTGCAATTTTGGGAAATGATATTTCAACATTCCCCGACTTTCCGGCAGAAATACGTGCTCCGCAAGGAACGCTTAGTGGTGTATCAGGGTTTCAGGTTCACCTGGGGTCAAGAAAAATTTATACACCTGGAGATAAAGCGGATGTATTGGTTGCTATGAATCCAGCCGCTTTGAAGGTTAATGTAAAGCAAATTAAACCAAATGCAATTGTAATTATTGACACTGATTCATTTTTAAAGAATGATCTTACCAAAGCTCAGTTTGTAACAGAAGACCCATTCGCAGAATTGGGATTAAACAGCGTACAAGTTGTTGCCGTACCTATATCATCCATGGTTAAAGACGGCTTGGCTGAATTTGAACTGGATAACAAATCGGCTCTACGCTGTAAAAACATGTTTGCTCTTGGATTGGTTTGTTGGCTGTTTGAGCGGCCACTTGAAGAGGCAATGCATATGTTACAAAATAAATTTGCAAAAAAACCTGCCATTGTCAAGGCAAATATCAAAGCTCTGACAGATGGTTACAACTACGGTCATAATACACACGCAACTGTTTCTACATACCGTATTGAAAGTACGACTGTTGAACCAGCTTACTATACAGACGTCAATGGGAACAAGGCAACTTCCTATGGTTTGATTGCCGCTGCCGAAAAAGCAGGATTACGACTTTTCCTAGGCAGTTATCCCATTACTCCAGCAACCGACATCTTACACGAATTGGCTAAACGCAAAGATCTTGGCGTTATCACCGTTCAGGCTGAAGATGAAATTGCAGGTATCTGCACTTCAATCGGTGCAAGCTTTGCAGGTTGTCTGGCTGCCACTTCAACTTCTGGTCCGGGTCTTGCCCTTAAGGGTGAAGCCATCGGATTAGCTGTTATATCCGAAATTCCACTGGTTGTTATTGATGTACAACGAGGAGGCCCTTCAACCGGGATGCCGACTAAAAGTGAACAAACAGACCTTATGCAGGCTCTATATGGACGTAACGGCGAAAGTCCGGCTGTAGTACTTGCAGCCTCTACTCCAACTGATTGTTTTGATGCCGCATTTTGGGCAGGAAAACTTGCAGTAGAGCATATGACACCTGTTATTTTGCTTACCGATTCGTTTATAGCAAATGGATCAGCTGCCTGGAAAATTCCAGATTTGGATACTTATCCTGCTATCACTCCGAATTATGTGACTAATTATAAGGAAGAAGCTCCTTGGAAACCCTATCGACGCGATAAAGATTCATTAGTACGATATTGGGCTATACCAGGTATGGACGAGTTTATGCACCGTATTGGTGGTCTGGAAAAAGATTACGAAACAAGTGCTATATCCACCGATCCTGCAAATCACCAGAAAATGGTAAATGTTCGTCAGGCTAAGATTGATAAAATAGCCGATTATATACCCGAGCAAGAAGTTTGCGGAGACAAAGATGCCGATCTGCTTGTTATTGGTTGGGGTGGTACCTATGGTCACCTGTATGAAGCAATGGAAGATATGCAGGCTGAAGGTAAAAAAGTCGCCATGGCCCACTTTAAATTTATACAACCTCTTCCAAAAAATACGGCAGAACTGATAAGCCGTTACAAGAAAGTGGTGGTGGTTGAACAGAATAACGGTCAGTTTGCCAATTATCTGCGGGGAAAAATTCCGGGATTCAATCCATTCCAGTTTAACCGTGTTAAAGGACAGCCCTTTGTTGTTGCTAGATTAGTTGAGGAATTAACGAAAATTTTGGAGGCATAAACCATGAGTATAGAAGTAAAATATGCTAAATACGTAGCAAAAGACTATAAGAGCGACCAGTACGTACGTTGGTGTCCGGGTTGTGGAGACCATGCTGTACTAAACTGTCTTCATAAAGCAATGGCCGAATTATCGATTCCTCCGCATAAAACAGCCGTAATTTCGGGTATAGGTTGTTCATCGCGTTTGCCTTACTACATGAATACCTATGGATTCCATACCATCCACGGTCGTGGTGCAGCTATTGCAACGGGAGTTAAGACAGCCAATCCAGACCTTTCCGTTTGGTTGATAACCGGAGATGGCGACTGTCTGGCAATCGGAGGAAATCATTTTATTCATGTAGTGCGTAGAAATGTTGATATGAACATTGTATTGTTCAACAACAAGATTTACGGTCTTACCAAAGGGCAGTATTCTCCTACATCCAACAGAGGATTCGTATCCAAGAGTTCTCCATTTGGTACTGTAGAAGAACCTTTTGTCCCCGCAGAACTTACCCTCGGGGCACGTGGAACTTTCTTTGCCCGAAGCATTGATGTGGATTTAAAAAACTCGACTGATATATTGGCCGCATCGGCTAAACACAAAGGAACCTCCGTCGTAGAAGTTTTAGTGAACTGCGTTATTTTTAATGATGGCACCCACAAAGACATAGCGGATAAGGAATACAGAGCAGAACGTACCATTTTCCTGCGTCATGGCGAGAAAATGCTGTTCGGGAAAGACAACGAAAAAGGATTAGTTCTTGACGGGTTAAAGCTTAAGGTTGTTACAATCGGCCAAGACGGCTACACTCTTGATGACATTCTGGTTCACGATGCTACAACTCAAGATAATACCATGCACCTTCTTCTTTCAATGATGGGAGGTGAAATGCCGGTGGCTTTAGGAGTTATACGCGCTGTAGAAGCTCCGGTTTATGGTGAAGAATTGTATAAACAAATGGAGGCTGTCCAAACTAAAAAACCCAATCTTAAACTTAACGATATATTAATGAGTGGAGAAGTTTGGCAGGTCAAAGAATAATTACTGAAAAATTTCTTTAATTGTTTTTTACTTAAAAGAAATTATATTACTTTTGTAACGTCATCATGCAAGAGTAATGTAATTTCTTGTGATATTTAGAGTATTAGAAAAGTTATATAAGTCAATCAATTTAACTAATTATCAAAATGGCTAATTTAGATTTAAGCAAGTACGGCATTGTTGGTACTACCGAAATAGTACACAATCCGTCTTACGAACAACTGTTCGCAGAAGAAACAAAGCCAGGTTTAGAAGGTTTTGAAGTAGGTCAGGTTACAGAAATGGGTGCCGTAAATGTAATGACCGGAGTTTACACAGGTCGTTCACCTAAGGACAAATTTTTTGTAATGGACGAAACTACCAAAGATACCATCTGGTGGACTTCCGACGAATACAAAAACGACAACAAACCTCTTTCTGTTGCAACCTGGGGAAAACTTAAAGCAATTGTTCAGAACGAGCTTTCAAACAAGCGTTTATTTGTTGTTGATACTTTTTGCGGTGCAAACGAAAGCTCACGCATTAAAGTTCGTTTCATTATGGAAGTTGCCTGGCAGGCTCACTTCGTTAAAAATATGTTTATCCGTCCTACAGAAGAAGAACTAGCTAACTATGGCGAACCTGACTTCGTGGTAATGAACGGTTCAAAATGTAATGCCGGCGACAACTATGCAGAGCTGGGCTTGAACTCAAAAACATTCGTTGTATTCAACCTTACTGAAAAAATACAGTTAATCGGGGGATCATGGTATGGTGGTGAGATGAAGAAAGGAATGTTCTCATATATGAACTACCTGTTGCCTTTACAGGGAATGGCTTCAATGCACTGTTCTGCCAATACAAACGAAAAAGACGAAACAGCTATCTTCTTCGGCCTTTCAGGAACAGGTAAGACAACTTTGTCTACAGACCCGAAACGTCAGCTTATTGGTGACGACGAACACGGATGGGACGACGAAGGTGTATTCAATTTTGAAGGTGGTTGCTATGCAAAGGTTATCAACCTAAGCCAGGAGCATGAACCAGATATCTGGAATGCAATCAAACGCGATGCACTACTTGAAAACGTAACTGTTGCAGCCGATGGCAAAATCAATTTCGATGATAAATCTGTAACTGAAAACACACGTGTTTCTTACCCGATCTATCATATCGAGAATATTGTAAAACCAGTATCAAAGGCTGGTCCCGCAAAGAAGGTTATCTTCTTGTCGGCTGATGCTTTTGGTGTATTGCCTCCGGTATCTATTCTTACTCCGGAACAAACACAGTACTATTTCCTTTCTGGATTTACAGCTAAATTGGCTGGTACAGAACGTGGTATTACTGAACCAACTCCTACTTTCTCTGCTTGTTTCGGTGCTGCATTCTTGTCATTGCACCCAACAAAGTATGGTGAAGAATTGGTTAAGAAAATGCAAAAATCGGGAGCTAAAGCCTATTTGGTAAATACCGGATGGAATGGTAGCGGCAAACGTATCTCTATTAAAGATACACGTGGTATTATTGATGCTATCTTAGATGGTTCTATCGATAAAGCAGAAACTAAAACAATTCCTTACTTCTCATTTGAAGTTCCAACAGCTCTTCCTGGTGTAGATTCTAAAATTCTTGACCCACGTGACACTTATGCAGAAGCTTCTGCCTGGGATACAAAGGCTCAGGATTTGGCTGCCCGTTTCATTAAAAACTTTGCGAAGTTTACAGGAAATGAAGCTGGAAAAGCATTAGTGGCTGCAGGACCTAAATTGTAAGTTGTAAAGAGAAAATCATAGATTTTCTTGTAAAACAAATAGAGGGTGATATCATTCAGGTGAGTCACCCTCTTTCATTTTTTATAAATGGGAATTTTTATCCTAAAGTAGTCAACGCTCAGAACAGGTCGCGTAGTTAAAATTATTTTCTAAATTGTATATTTGCAGAAATCTATTCAGAACAGACGCCATTGTATCATTTAGAAAACTAAACTTATATGTATTTACAAAAAAAGCTGATTTTTTCGTTCATTACACTGTTTATGATATTGCCATGTATGGCACAAAACAAGTATGAAACAATAATATCCTCTCTGGAGGGTGAAGATTGGTGGGGAGGGATGGTTGCTCTGGGGTCTAAAATGCCCTATAGAAATGAACTTCGACTAATTGATCTTTCTCAAGAAAATCTAAACAACCAGAATGTTCCTCTGTTCTTATCATCCAAAGGCAGGGTTGTATGGAGCGACAGACCTTTCTCTTTTAAAACTGAAGCTGGCAACATACATATCTATTCTCAATACGAAAAAATAAGTCCCTTTCAAGCAGGTAGTACATTGAAAGAGGCTTTTGCTGCTGCATCTTCAAGGTTTTTCCCTCCTTCAGGAGTGATCCCAGATCCACTCTTTTTCTCTATGCCGCAATATAATACATGGATTGAACTAATGTACAATCAAAATCAGGAAGATATTCTGGCTTATGCAGATAATGTACTTAAACACAATTTCCCGACAGGCGTATTTATGGTTGACGATAACTGGCAGAAGTACTACGGTAATTTCGATTTTAAACCAGATCGATTTCCTGACCCGAAAGGGATGATTGAGCGCTTACATAAAGAAGGATTCCGTATCATGTTATGGGTATGTCCTTTTGTAAGCCCCGACAGTCCCGAATTCCGCGATCTGCAACAAAAGGGATTTCTTATTAAAAAGAAGGGGACGAACGAAGCAGCGATAATCTCGTGGTGGAACGGATTTAGTGCATGTTATGATATAAGTAATCCCAAAGCAGTGGCACATCTGAAAAAACAGTTGAAAGACCTGCAGGAAAAATATGGTGTGGATGGCTTCAAGTTTGATGCCGGCGATATAAGCCACTTTACCGATTCTACACTTGAATTTTATGATAAGTCAGCAACTTCTGTCGACATGTGCGAATATTGGGCTAAAATAGGGCTGGATTTCCCTTTCAATGAGTATCGAGCAGGATGGAAAATGGGTGGTCAGGCATTAGTTCAACGTCTGGGAGACAAAGATTATTCATGGAATGCGGTTGGATTATTAATTACCGACATGATCTCGGCTGGTTTACTTGGCTATTCGTATACATGTCCGGATATGATCGGAGGCGGTCAATTCGGCTCATTTCTGAATATTGATCAATCAAAGCTAGATCAGGAACTAATAGTCCGGTCATGCCAGGTTCACGCACTAATGCCAATGATGCAGTTTTCTGTTGCCCCATGGCGTATTCTTGATCCGGAGCATTTGGAAATATGCAGGAATTATGCAAATTTACACCAGAAGATGGGAAACTATATTCTGGAGCAAGCTCACCATTCGGCTAAGAGCGGAGAACCGATTATCCGGCACATGGAATACGAATTTCCACATCAGGGATTTGCGTCCTGCAAAGACCAATTTATGCTTGGTGACAAATACTTGGTTGCCCCCATTATTACAAAGGAGCATACTCGTAGTGTAAAATTACCAAAGGGGATTTGGAAAGACGATATCGGAAAAATATTTAAAGGGCCGAAAACTATACAGGTCAACGCTCCGATAGACAGACTACCATACTATGAAAGGATTTCAATAAAGTGAAACATGGAATCACTTTTAAATCATTTTATTAAAGATAAGTGGCATAATACAAAATAATTAACTATGTTTGTGAACTCATTTTAAAATCTATAATGCTCATGAAATTTTTAAAGAAAGACTCGAACCGCATGGGAGTTTTCTTTAGCTGCGCTGCAGCCTGCCTACTTACTTTTGTAAGTTGCGGAGAAGCTCCACAAAACGTACTCACACCACAAGAAGAAGCCGATGGCTGGAAATTACTTTTCGATGGTAAAACTATGGCCGGATGGAAAGATTACAATGGTACTACTTTAACTCAACCGTGGGGTGTAGTTGATGGATGTATCCAGGCTAACGGACAAGGAAGCGATGCCAGTGGCTATATCGTGACTGATAAAGAATATGAAAACTTCGAACTTTCGTGGGATTGGAAATTGTCTAAGGGTGGCAACAGTGGTATGTTGTACCATGTTGTAGAACGTCCAGACTTTGCTGTTCCTTATGTTACCGGTCCGGAATATCAACTTATTGATGAACCTAACTTTGCCGAACCATTGGAAGACTGGCAAAAGCTTGGCGTAGATTATGCCATGTATTTACCTGATACTAGTAAAATGAAGGTAAACCCTCAGGGAGAATGGAATAATTCAAAAATTGTTTTTGATAATGGACATGTTGAACATTGGCTGAATGGAGTTAAAATTCTGGAATTCGAAGCATGGACAGACGATTGGTATGCCAGAAAGAACAGCGGCAAATGGAGTCATGCCCCAGAGTACGGACTTGCCAAGAAGGGTGTAATCTGTCTGCAAGACCATGGTTACCCAGCATCTTTCCGTAATATTAAAATCAAGGAACTTCCTAGAAAAACAAAGGAAGTGGTGCTGTTTAATGGCGTAGACCTTACAGGTTGGGAAGTTTACGGAACAGAAAAATGGTATGTTAAAGACAGTTTGTTAATCTGCGAAAGCGGTCCTGATAAACAATACGGTTACCTTGCAACACGTGAATATTTTGACGATTTCGAATTAACTGCAGAATTTAAACAGGAAGCAGATGGCAATTCTGGTATCTTTATCCGCTCTACAGTTGGAGACAGTGTAAAAGTGAATGGCTGGCAGGTAGAAGTAGCTCCTAAGGGCATGGATACAGGCGGTATTTATGAATCTTATGGCAGAGGCTGGTTAGTCCAGATTGACGATGATAAAGAAAATATTCTGAAACAAGGTGATTGGAACACAATGGTCATCAAAGTTAAGGGAGATAATGTTACAACAATTCTGAACGGACAGGAAATGGTTAACTTTACCGACGAAAAAATCGGTAAGGGTAAAGGACGTATCGCCCTTCAAATTCATGATGGCGGAGGAATCAAAGTTCTATGGCGTAATCTTGTTGTAAAAACGCTGTAAGAAGTCAACAGATTCTACTTAATTATAATATTGCCAGGTATCGGAATTTTGATTTCTGATACCTGGTTTTTTTGTACTATTCATTTTATACATATTTTTAGTATTCTATTCGCAATTTAAAGACTTACAGAACGTTGAAATTAAGGTTATTTCTTACCTTTGTGGCCGTTGCCTCAACAAAAAGGCAGATAAATTGAATTAATTATTCACTATATACTATCGTATGGGAAAATATAAACTAATCAACAACGTGCTTGGATGGGTAACCTTTGCCATCTCTTCCATCGTTTATTTGATGACAATGGAACCTACCGCTAGCTTCTGGGATTGCGGTGAGTTTATTTCTTCGGCCTACAAACTGGAAGTAGGACATCCACCGGGTGCTCCCTTCTTTATGCTAACAGCCAATCTCTTCACTCAGTTTGCATCCGATCCTTCTCAGGTGGCGGTAATGGTCAACTCGATGAGTGCCCTGTTTAGCGGACTTACCATTTTATTCCTTTTCTGGAGTATAACCCATCTTGCCCGCCGGATTCTGGTAAACGAAGGTGAAAAAATATCCAACTCTCAGCTTATCACCATCATGGGTAGCGGACTTGTTGGAGCATTGGCCTATACATTTAGTGACACCTTCTGGTTCAGTGCCGTTGAGGGTGAGGTATATGCTTATTCTTCCCTTTTCACGGCCGTTGTTTTTTGGTTGATCCTGAAGTGGGAAGCCGTGGCAGATAAACCTCATGCCGATCGATGGATGGTACTGATTGCCTACCTGATGGGGTTAAGTATTGGTGTTCACTTGCTTAACTTGCTTTGTATTCCAGCCATAGTATTAGTATATTACTATAAAAAATATCCGAATCCTACTCTTAAAGGAACATTTGTAGCCCTATTCATTTCTTTTGCCATTATTGCCGTTATGATGTACGGTGTTGTGCAAGGATTGGTAGAAGTATGTGGTTGGTTCGAGCTTTTATTTGTAAATGGAATGGGCATGCCATATAATTCGGGGGTATTTGCTTATGTTGTAGTTTTACTGGGTGTAATCGCCTGGGCCATCTATGAAACAATGACCTCCAACCCAAACAAGGTTCGTATGAACATTGCCTTTATTCTTTCAGTCACACTGATTGGAATTCCATTTATCGGAAGTGGTTATGTAATTGGTATTTTACTGATTGCAGCACTCACTGCATACCTGTTCCTATCTAAAAGAACAAGTATTGAAGTGATGAATACCATCCTGGTGTCGCTTTTGGTTATTGTGGTAGGTTATTCTTCGTATGCGCTTATCCTTGTCAGATCATCCGCAGAAACACCGATGGATCAGAACTCACCCAAAGATATCTTCACTTTGCGTACTTACCTTGCCCGCGAACAATATGGTAAAACCCCGTTGATTTATGGACAAACCTATGTATCTGAAGTAAAACGACAAAACCAGGGAGGCAGTTGTGCCGCAGTAACAAAGGAGGGTGCACCTACCTGGAGTAGAGTGATTAAAAAAGACAAAACAGAAAAGGATAAATATTACGTATCCCGCTACGAATCGGAATACGAATATATTGACGAGCTTAATATGCTCTTCCCCCGTATGCATAGTGGTGACGGACGTCATGTAAGCGCATACCAGGAATGGGCACAGGTAAAAGGCGAACCAGTACAGTTTGACCGTTGTGGTGAACGAGTAACGGTAATGAAACCCACTTTTGCCGAAAACATCCGGTTCTTCTTTACTTATCAGCTTAATTTCATGTATTGGAGGTATTTCATGTGGAATTTCTCCGGAAGACAGAATGATATTCAGGGAAATGGAGAAGTAGATAAAGGAAACTGGATTACAGGCATTAAAGCAATTGATTCCGTGATGGTTGGACCACAGGATGATATGCCTTACGATATTGCGAACAATAAAGGTCACAACGTATACTATTTGTTGCCGCTGTTGTTAGGAATTATAGGATTGCTTTATCAAGCTTATGCCGGAGAAAAGGGGATACAATCCTTTTGGGTGACTTTCTTCCTCTTTTTTATGACAGGTATCGCCATTGTGCTTTATTTGAATCAGACTCCGTATCAACCCCGTGAACGCGACTATGCCTATGCCGGATCATTCTATGCTTTCTGTATTTGGATTGGATTCGGAGTGGCAGGATTAGCTAAAATCCTGGAGAAATATGGCAAACTTCCTGCAGTTGCAGCTGCTTCAGTTGCGACGGTTGCAAGCTTGTTCGTTCCTATTCAGATGGCAGCCCAGAACTGGGACGACCACGATCGTTCTGGACGTTATGCAGCAAGAGATTTTGGGATTAACTACCTTGAATCTTGTGAGCCAAATGCCGTGATATTTACAAATGGCGATAACGACACCTTCCCATTATGGTATGCACAGGAGGTGGAAGGTATTCGTACCGACATTAGGGTTTGCAATACAAGCTATTTACAGACAGACTGGTATATCGATCAGATGAAGCGAGAGGCTTATGAGTCGAAACCCCTTCCTATTTCATGGGAGAGAGCCGACTACATTCAGGGCACACGTGATGTGGCTTATATCTTCCCGATGACTGATCAACCTATTGATCTTAATACCGCGCTGAGCTTTGTAAAAAGCAATGATCCTAAATACAAAAAAATCCCCGGTATTAGTCAGCCGCTGGATTACATACCTTCGCAGACTTTGCTTTATAAGGTTGATACAGCTGCAGCTTTAAAACGTGGAGTGATACAGCCGGCCGACTCAGCCTTGATGTTGAGTGAGATGACGATTGACCTGAAAGACAAAGAGGTATTGGGTAAACAGGAACTCATTGTACTTGATATGTTACAAACCAACAATTGGGAGCGTCCTATTTATTATGCTGTGACAGTAAGTCCCGATCAGTTTGTAAAACTAGACGGTTACTTTCAGCAAACCGGACTCGCCTATCAGATTGTGCCGATGAGTACCAAAGGAACAAACAAGGCGGTAAACTCTGAGAAGATGTACGACAATGTAATGAACAAGTTTAAATGGGGAGGCGTAAATAATCCGGATGTTTATCTGGACGAAAATACCATGCGTATGTGTAAAAGCTTCCGTATGGCTCTGTTCAGCAAATTGGCAGGAACGCTTATTGCAGAAGGCAAAAATGACAAGGCATTGAAAGTCCTTGATAAAGCCATGGAAGTTCTGCCAGCGAAAACGGTTCCATTGGATTACAGTGCCCTTTCGATCGGTGAGTTCTACTTTACGCTCAACCAGAAAGAAAAAGCTGAAGCAGTTTATAACGGTATTGCCGATAATTCCCTTCGAAGCCTTCGCTGGTATTTCAGGTTAAACCCAAATCAGATGGCTTCTGTAATGGGAGATGTAGAACATAATCTGGCTGTTTTGCAAGAAATTTTAAGAATCGGAAAACAGTACGATCCTGAATATGGCAAAGCATTCCAGGAAGAATTTGATAATTATCGTATGGCATATAGTTCCGTACGCAGATAAATAAGGTATGTTTATAGAACAACCACCGTTCTTTTACAGAGCGTTGTTCCCAGGGGTAATCTGGAGAATTCCGTCGGACAAGAAATGTGTCTATCTCACATTCGACGACGGACCTATTCCCGAGATTACCCCTTGGGTTTTGGATATCCTGGACCAATATGGCATTAAGGCTACATTTTTTTGTGTTGGCGACAATGTCCGAAAATATCCAGAGGTTTATCAGATGATATTGGATCGTGGTCACCGAGTTGGGAATCACACCTTCAACCATATTCAGGGAATCCGTTTCTGGACTAAAAATTACGTAGCCAATGTAAAAAAAGCTGCAGAGTTAATAAAAAGCAACTTATTTCGTCCTCCCCACGGGCACATGCGTTTTCCGCAAGTATTAAAACTTCGGCGCAACTATAAAATCATTATGTGGGACGTTGTTACACGCGATTACAGTCCACACATGACACCCAATGGAGTGTTCAACGTAGTAAAAAACTATACGCGCAACGGGTCCATCATTGTGTTTCACGATTCAATAAAATCAGAAGTAAACATGAAGGGAGCTCTGCCGCGAGCCATTGAATGGTTACTACAAAATGGATATGAGTTTAAAACAATTGAATGAATCTTGAGCACAAAATAAAGGAAGAAGCACTCCGGTTAGGCTTCGCAGCCTGCGGTATTGCTGAGGTTGCCACTGCAGACAGTGAAGCAGCCTATTTCGATTCCTGGCTGGCAAACGGAATGCATGCAGACATGACCTTTATGGAGAATTACCGTAACGTCCGTTTAGACCCTACCGGGTTACTGGAAGGCGCTCGCTCCATTATTTCCGTTGCTTTGAATTATTATCCGGCCTGCCTGCAACCACAGGATGTACCACAACTTGCATACTATGCTTACGGAAGAGATTATCACGATGTGATTAAAGAAAAACTTAATGAATTGGTTGCTTATATCCATCGTGAAGTCAGTATCAATGCCCGTTGTTTTACAGATTCAGCTCCAATTTTGGAAAGATATTGGGCTTGGAAAGCCGGACTGGGTTGGATTGGAAAAAACACTCACCTGATAATCCCCGGCAAAGGTTCTTATTTTTTTCTGGGTGAAATCGTAACAGACCTAATCCTCATTCCGGATCGTCCGATGGAAAGTATGTGCGGAAAATGTACACGATGCATGCAGGCATGCCCTACAAAAGCAATAGAAGCTCCCCGAACATTGAACGCAGGCAAATGTATCTCCTATCTAACAATTGAGAACAGAAAAGAGATCCCGGAAAAACTTGCTCCTCTCATCGGCAACCGTATTTACGGATGTGATACCTGTCAGCAGGTATGTCCTTGGAACCGTTTCGCCAAACCAACAACAGAAGAGTCCTTTCGGATGAAAGAAGAATTGGCTGAGATGACTGCCGAAAAATGGTATTCTCTCTCCCGCGAACAATATACAAGCATTTTTAAAGGGTCGGCTGTAAAACGGGCTAAATACGAAGGCCTGTTACGGAATATAGCCAACTATAAAACTAGTAATTTCGGAGAAGAAAAATAACAAAACACAAATACATACAATGAAACGTATCAGCCACCTGCTCTTATTACTATTGTTTATTATCTCCTCGGCAAACGCATCCAACAAGGAGCTTTATCAAAAACTTTGTACTCTGAAGGAAGTTATTACCATAGATAGCCTGCCTTCCGATTATTACTCAGAAAAATATGTTGTTACTATTAAGCAACCCCTGGATCATAAGCATCCCGAAAAAGGGTCGTTTACCCAACGTGTCGTAGTCAGTCACGAAGGCTTCGACCGTCCAACAGTACTTGTGACCGAAGGATATGGTGGAGACTATGCCCTAAACCCCCGTTACCGTGATGAGCTAGCCGGACTCTTTCAGACGAATACAGTCTTTGTAGAGCATCGGTATTTTTCCGGATCTGCTCCAGACACCGTAGACTGGCAATACCTGACTGCACAGAATTCGGCTTCAGACCTACATCTTATCACCACCCTGTTTAAACAAATTTATCCTCAAAAATGGATTAGCACGGGTATTAGCAAAGGAGGACAAACAGCTCTGATCTACCGGGCTTTCTTTCCGAACGATGTAGATATCACCGTACCCTATGTAGCACCTGTAAGCCGGTCAGCAGAAGACGGCAGGCACGAACCATTTCTAAATAAAGTAGGAGATAAAAAAACTCGTCAGGCTATTTTGTCTTTTCAGCGTGAAGTGCTAAAAAGAAGAGGTGAAATAATGCCCCTCCTGAAAAAGTTTTGCATGGAAAAGCAGCTATCTTTCCGCATATCCATGAATGAGGTACTTGACTACTGTGTATTGGAATATTCATTTGCATTCTGGCAGTGGGGAACACCTGCAAGCCAGATTCCTGCCAACTCGGCAACCACTGAGGTTTTATTCAAACACCTGACAGAGATTAGCGGTCCCGATTATTTTGCCACCGGTCAACCTACTCAGGCATTCTTTATTCAAGCTGCACGCGAGTTAGGATATTACGGTTACGACATTGAGCCATTTAAGGATCTTCTTTTCATCCGAACAGCTAAAGACTATTTGCAACGGATTATGTTACCCGAAGGAATAACTATCCAATTCCAACCGGAGCTTTATAAGAAACTGACAAATTTTATTGCAACAAGCGACCCTCGCCTAATATTTGTATACGGTGAATACGATCCGTGGACTTCCGTAGGTATTACCAAGTTAAATGGGAAGAAAAATATGTTTGTTGCCATCCAACCGAAAGGAAGTCACCGGGCAAGGATTAATACTCTGCCCGATTCCTTACGAGAAAAGGTAGTTAAAACCATTAATCAATGGCTTGAAAAATAATTATGCAATATTTCATCCTGACTTTTTATTAAAGATTTATCTATATATTTGTAAATTATGCTTTATCGCTAGACAAAATCATTTAAGTAAAATTCTATGAAAGTTAACCTTATTTCGGGGATATGTATATCTCTATTGATGCTTTCCTGCAAGCAGGAAGCTCCTTTAAATTATCAGGTAATTCCAACACCTCAGTCAGTTACTTACAAAACGGGGCATCTCGAACTTCCTTCAGAAGTTAAAATAGCTTTCCCTGAAAGTGTCAAAAAAGAGGCAGATGTGTTAAAAGAGATCCTTACTTCAGATTTCAATTGCAAAACAATATTGGACTCACAAGATACTATGGCAGATATCCAACTGGAGTTAACTACAGGCCAATCAGTAAAAGAAAAAGATGGGTATTCAATTGAAGTTAGTTCAAAAGGTATCAAAATCACCTCAGGAACTTCCACTGGTATCTTTTACGGCATCCAAACCCTTAGACAAATAATTAGGGTAAGCGAAGGGAAACTAACCGTTCAAAAGGGAACTATCTCAGATTATCCTGCATTTGCATGGAGAGCATTTATGCTAGACGAAGGACGCCACTTTAAAGGGAAAGGGGTTGTAAAGCAATTACTAGACGAAATGGCCCGTTTAAAAATGAACGTGTTCCATTGGCACCTTACGGAGGATCAGGGATGGAGAATTGAAATCAAGAAGTATCCGATGCTTACAGAAGTAGGCTCATACCGGGACTCAACCGAAATCAATCATTTCGGGAGTAATGAATACGACGGTAAGCCTCATCAAGGATTTTATACACAAGATGATATCAAAGAGATTGTAACTTATGCAGCCGACCGCCACATCATGGTTGTTCCTGAAATAGAGATGCCCGGACACGCAAGTGCAGCCATTGCAGCATATCCATGGCTCGGAACAACTGGCAAAAAGATAAAAGTTCCTTGTAAATTTGGGGTTCAATACGACATTTATAATGTGGCAGATCCTAAAGTAGTGAATTTCCTTACAGACGTTATAGATGAAGTAATCACACTCTTTCCTTCACCGGTATTTCATATTGGTGGCGATGAAGTTCGGTATGATCAGTGGAACGAATCACCTATGGTCCAATCCTATATGAAGAAAAACGACCTTGCAACTCCGGCTGAATTACAGGTTTATTTCACAAACACTGTCTCCAATATACTCGCCTCAAAAAACAAGAGGATGATGGGATGGAATGAAATTACAGGTGCTAAGCTTCATGAATATCAATCAGAAAAGGATACAAAAGAAGGAAATGAAAAGCTGGCTGCAGGTACCATTGTTCATTTTTGGAAGGGGGATTCAAGTCTAATTGTCAGCACTCTCAAAAAAGGATATGAAGTTGTTAATTCTTTTCATGAATACACCTACCTGGACTATGATTACAAATCTATACCCATGGAAAAGGCTTATAACTTCAATCCTATACCTGCCGGACTTTCTACAGAATTACAATCCAAAGTATTGGGTACTGGATGTCAGATGTGGGGAGAATTTATACCAACCACAGAAAGTATGAATTATAAAGTATATCCGCGAATAGCAGCATATGCAGAAGTGGGCTGGACTGAAGCTGGAAACAAAGATTATCAAAAATTTAAATTAGCTTTAGCCAATTTCCTTACACGCTGGAGTTCAATGGGGATAAAATACGGCCCTACCGAATAATCATAAAAGAGGGTAATTCCAGTTTTGGAATTACCCTCTTTTATGAGATTAAACTCAACTATGTAATTATCAGAATTCTACAGAGCTTAATATATATATACTTATTATAATAAGGATAGTTAACAGTGTTTTCTGTTCATCTCACTTTTGGCTAGGAAAGAGCTATTTCAAAGCACTACGTGTCATTGCATTTCAATTAAAAATGAATACTTTTGCTTCTGTTTAATTATTTTTTAATCTAAAAAGAGAGTTGATTTAGGAACAAACCATGGAAGATCACATTTTAATCAGAGGAATAACAAATGGAAACGAAACCTCGTTTGCCACTCTATATAGCAAATATGTAGACGTTTTGTTTTCCTATGGTGTTGGTCTTGGTTACGAAAGAGAGATTATAAAAGATGCCATTCAGGATGTATTTCTAAAACTATTAAATCACAAGTTTGCAGGTAGTGAAATTACAAATTTAAAATTCTATCTGTTCCGAAGTCTGAAAAACCGACTTATCGACCTGCATAAAAATAGGATTAACAACGAAGGACTTGACAACTGTGAATTTGATTTCAGCATCAAAGTCTCAATTTTGGATGATATCATCGAAGCCGAAAATAAAAAAATACTGGAACAGCGAATCAACAAACTGTTAGACAGCTTAACAAGCAGGCAACGCGAAGCCATTGTATTGCGTTACGTACACGAGCTCGAATATGATGAGATTGCATCGTTACTGGATATGACCCCCAAAGCATCGCGAAAACTGGTATCGAGGGCTATGGATAGAATGAGAAATCAGGAATTTCTTCTCTTTTTGATTTTATTCTGTAAATTTTAATTTTTTTTGGGGACAAAAATGAAAGGTTGTCGTCTTGTATATGTAAACAGACGAAACAATCTACTTTTATGGATAACAAAGAAAATATATATTCTTTAGACCACTTTTTAAATAATGATGAATTTATCCGTTGGATTATCGATTCCACACCGGAACTTGATATCCAATGGAATAAATTCATAAAAGAGAATCCTCAGGCAATCTCTAATCTGAACCGGGCAAAAGAAATTTTACAATCGGTCGAAATGAATTCCTTTTCTTTGTCGGATCAAGAAAAAGAAACAATCTACTGTAATCTCCAACTTGAGTTTTCAGCAAAAGAACTCCAACGTAAAAATAGGATATTTTATCGTTATGCAGCTGCTTCCGTCGCTGTAATCTGTCTTCTTGGATCCTTATTCTTTATTTACAATCAATCAGGAATCAGTCAGGATGAATTAATGGTGGTAAACGACATTAAAATTGACAGCACACTTACTAACATTGAGTTAATTACACAAAGTAGTAAAAAAGTTCTGATTGAAAAGCACCCAACTATACAATACAACTCTACGGGTAAAGTATTTGTTAACGATCAGGAAACAGAGCTTACCGCCAAAGGCGAACAAGCAGACAGCGAATTAAATACACTCATAGTACCTAACGGGAGACGTACAACCTTAATCCTTGAGGATGGAAGTAAGGTGTGGGTAAATTCCGGGACCGTACTTACGTTCCCCACATCGTTCGATAATGAAAAACGTACAATCAGTGTAAACGGAGAGATTTATATTGAAGTTGCTAAAGATGTAACCCGTCCGTTTTATGTGAAAACCTCTAATTTTGATATACGGGTATTGGGAACTAAGTTTAATGTTTCAGCCTATAGCGAAGATGCCTCCAAACAAGTGGTTCTTGTGCAAGGAAGTGTACAGATTGAAAACCAACAAAATCTTCAGGCTTTATTGCATCCCAACGAATTGTTTTCGCTCTATAACGGACAACAAAGCATTAGAGAGGTCAACGTATATGATTATATCAGTTGGAAAGACGGATTCCTTCAGTTTTCAAGTGAATCTCTCGAATCTATTTGTCAGCGTCTGTCAAGACACTATCGCATAAAAATTCATTGCGACGAAGAAAGTAAAAAACAAAAATTCTCTGGTAAATTAGTCCTTTTTGATGATTTCTCCAAGGTACTGACTACCTTATCGGATATCATCCCGATCAAATATACACAAGAAAAAAATGAAATCAACATTAGTATTAATAACAAATAAAAGTATGATTGCCCATGACAGATACGTAGTACAAGATATATAAAAAGAAAGCCGGACAATGGGCCAATTGTCCGGCTTAGAGTTCAGTTACCCAAGTTTATACAACAAGGAAAAACTTAAATCAATACAAATGTATGAAAAATAAATTATATATAACTAGAAATAAAACAAACAGGCTTTTAAAGAATTTCACATCAACTTTGTTAATCATTCTAACACTATCTTGTATCCCACGAATCGGATTTTCCAAATCAAGCGGAGATACCAAGGTGCGTATGTCGTTCGATCAATCCGGGGTTACTATCAAAGAGGTCTTGGCATCCATAGAAAGCAAAAGCGAATATGTTTTTTTCTATTCGGACGAAATCAAGAACGACCTGAACAAACGGGTAAATATTCATGTAAATTCGAAAACGGTTTCTGAGATTCTTTCTAATTTACTGAATGACACCCAACTAAGTTTCAGATTTAATGAAAATCAGGTTACCATCGCCCGGAATCAAAAAATAAATGCCGATAATTATATCCGGATCAATGGTACAATCAAAGATAAGGACCGAAATCCAATGCCCGGTGTGAATATCTTAGTAAAAGGCACTAATCTGGGAACGGCGTCTGACATAGATGGAAACTTCTTTCTGGAAGTTCCTGATAAAAACGCTGTACTGCAATTTCAATTTATCGGATTCGAATCGCAGGAAATAAAAGTCGGCAACCAAATCAATATCAACGTCATTTTAAAGGAAAACGAAACTGCGTTGGAAGAAGTGGTGGTAGTTGGCTACGGTTCACAAAAACGTGTATCGGTAGTTGGTTCCATCACTACCATCGAACCAGGGAAATTAAAAGCCGGTACCACCCGTTCTATGAGTAACAACCTGGCCGGTCAGCTAGCCGGTGTAATTGGAGTTCAGCGCTCGGGTGAGCCCGGATTCGATAACTCCAATTTCTGGATCCGTGGTATCTCTTCGTTCGCAGGCAACAACAACCCATTAGTTTTAGTGGATGGAGTAGAACGTTCTCTCAACAATCTGGATCCATCGGAAATTGAGTCGTTTTCGGTATTAAAAGATGCTTCTGCCAGCGCTGTTTACGGGGTACGTGGAGCAAATGGGGTTGTAATTATCAATACGAAACGTGGCGAAATAGGTAAACCGAAAGTGAGTGTTCGCCTCGACCAGGGTATTACCAAGTTAGGTAAGTTGCCTGAGTTTATTGGGTCGGCCGATTACCTGAGCTTACTTAACGAAATTGCACGCGACGAGAACAAACCCGAACGATACACTGAAGAACAGATCCTGAAGTACCGTACCGGCGAAGATCCCGATCTTTTTCCAAACGTCAACTGGGTAGATGCCATTACAGACGACTACGGACATAACACCCGGGCAAACCTTACCGTATCCGGTGGTAGTGAAATTCTTAGATATTCATTGGTTGGATCATTTTATAACGAAAAAGGGATTATTTCTCGCGACAAAAGACAAGAATGGAATTCAAGTTCCTCGTTAAACCGCTATAATGTACGCTCCAATGTGGACGTGGATATAACCAAGACAACCGTCTTCCGCGTAAATATTGGAGGTTACCTTCAGGATCGCCGTCGTGCACCGGAAAGTGTAGACAACCTGTTCTCCGTGGCATTTGACACTCCTCCGTTTGTTCATCCTCAACAATACTCGTCCGGCGAAATACCCGTTGTACCTCAACGTGCCAATCCATGGGCTCTGGCAACCCAAAGAGGGTACGAGACCTTCAGCGACAGTAAGCTGGAATCACTGTTCTCCATCGAACAAAACCTGAATTTTATTACTGAAGGTTTAAAGACGAAAGCCATCTTCTCCTTCGACCGTTTTCAGGGGAATGGAGTTTCAAGAAGCAAATCGCCCGATTATTACAATCCGGCCGTAGGACGTAACGAAGATGGCTCGCTCAATCTGGTTATCTACAGTTACGGACAAAACTTTTTGAACCACAGCAACTCATCTGATTGGGGAAACAAGAGAACCTACCTGGAGTGGACCGTTTCATACGATCATACCTTTGGAAAACATACGGTAAACGGGATGTTCCTTTTTAACCGCAGTAATTACGAAGATGGGAGCAAGCTACCTTACCGAAATCAAGGTATCGCTGGACGTGCCTCTTATACATACGACAGCCGCTACGTGGCCGAGTTAAACTTTGGATACAACGGATCCGAAAACTTTGCCAAAGGAAGTCGTTACGGTTTCTTCCCCTCTGTAGCTGTTGGCTGGTTGCTTTCGGAAGAACCTTTTATGAAGTCTTATAAAGAGACCTTCTCTAAAATTAAGTTCAGAGGCTCTTACGGTCTGGTGGGTAACGATCAATTGGGGGCTAACCGGGGCGATTACCGCTTTGCTTATTTAACTACAATTGGAGATACGAACGGATACCGTTGGGGTGTTGACAACGATTACTATCGTGCAGGACGTTGGGAAGGCAACGTAGGTGTTCCAAATCTTACATGGGAAACGGTGAAGAAAGCCAATATCGGACTTGAACTTGGACTGTGGAATGCCATCGAATTACAGGCAGATTACTTCAAAGACCGTCGCGAGAATATCTTCCTGCAACGTCAAACTATGCCCGGATCGGCTGGATTTGTGCAGACTCCTTTCCAGAATTTCGGTATCGTGACCAACCAGGGGATCGATCTGTCGCTCACAGCCAATAAACAAGTAAACAAAGACTTTCTGATCTCCGCCCGTGGAACCTTCACCTACGCAAAGAATAAGATAATAGAACAAGATGAACCGTTAGGCATTTTAGGAACAAACCGTTCCAGCACAGGCTATCCTATCGGTCAGATCTTTGGGTTACAGGACGACGGACTCTTTACTGATGCTGATTTTATTGATGGCGAATTAATCGAAGGTATTCCGGAGCACACCTTCAGCAAAGTTCGTCCGGGAGATATCAAATACAAGGATGTAAACAAAGACGGTGTGATCAACGATCTGGACCGTTCTGCAATCGGAGGAACCTGGAATCCGCAGATAGTTTATGGATTCGGACTAAATTTCCAATACAAGAACTTTGATTTTGGCTTCTTCTTCCAGGGTAATGCCAAAACATATCGATTGATCGGTGGAAGTAACTTTATACCGGGAAGCGGAGATGGCTCAATGGGTAATATACTATCCAACTATCAGGATCATTGGACTGTTGACAACCCCGATCAGAATGCCTTCTGGCCGCGCCTATCAAGCTCCAGAAATGCCAATAACACTCAGGAATCAACCTGGTGGCTACACGATATGAGCATGCTTCGGTTAAAGAACGTAGAGTTGGGATATAACTTCTCAAAAAAGAAGCTACTGCCCGCCTTTATCCAGAGTGTCCGCCTATTTGTAACCGGATCCAACCTGCTTCAGTTCTCAGGATTTAAGTTATGGGATCCCGAGCTGGATACATCAAACGGACTACGATACCCCATCATGAAATCGGCATCCTTTGGATTAGAAGTTAGTTTTTAAATCGATTAAAGTATACAACGTATGAAACTTATAAAATATTTATTCGTAGCCTTAATCTTTGGTACATTTAGTTCCTGTTCGGATTATCTGGATAAACAACCGGACGATATGCTTACACTTGAAATGGTATTTAACGACAAAACCCGCACAGAAGATTGGTTGGCCGGATGCTATTCCAGCATCCCCGATCCTCTTTGGAGTGGAGCCTACGGTCTGGGTCAAAACGGATTGGGCCCCTTGGGAGACGATGTTGCTCCGTCCATCGGTTGGGAAAAATTTGGATGGAACATCGTAGCCAAACAAACCGGAAACTGGAGTCCTAATTCGGGTGACGGACACGGTTACTGGTCTTTGCTGCCTAAACGTATCCGTACTGCTCTTATTTTCATTGAAAATGTTAAGCCCAATGCCGCCCAGCTGGTAACCGAAGCAGATGTGGAAAACATGAAGAACGAAGCCCGTTTCCTGATTGCCTACTATAAAACATTACTGGTAGAGATTTACGGACCGGTACCTTTTAACCCCGACAAGCTCCTTTCCGGAGGAAGTAGCAACGAAGAGCTGATGGCCGGACAAACCCCGTACGATGATATCGTAAACTGGATTGACAAAGAATTACTTGACCTGTCAAAGAAACTACCAGCTTCGTACTCCGATAAGAAAAAATTTGGCCGCGCCACCTCTATCATGTGTCTGGCAGTACGTGCACGTCTGTTACTCTTCGCCGCCAGTCCGCTTGTAAATGGAAACCCCGATTACAAAGGACATGTAAACAACAAAGGTGTAGAACTGTTCAATACTACCTATGATCCACAAAAATGGGTAAGGGCAGCCAATGCCTGCAAGGAATTAATAGATGCAGCCCATGCTGCAGGTCACGCACTATATTACGAATACAATGCCGACGGAAGTATTGATCCTTTCCAATCCTATCAGAATATGCTCTTCAAAAAAACCACCGAAGGTAACAAAGAGATTCTATTTGCCCGTCCGGATTGTAACTTATATGAGATCAACAAACATGCAACCCCCCGTGGATGTGCAGGTAACGGGGGATATGGAATTACCCAATCATTGGTAGATGCCTTCTTCATGGAAAACGGATTGCCTCCTATTGTAGGATACAATGCCGATGGAAGCCCCATTATCAATGAAGCCTCAGGTTACAAGGAAAAGGGATTCTCTACAGCTCCGGAGATACGCAACACGAAATGGATCGAGTCGCAGGGAGACGGCAAAGTAACTCTGGCAGGCACCTACAATATGTACACTCACAGAGAGCCTCGCTTCTACATATCCGTATTATACAACCGGGCATGGTATCGTTCTGAAAACAGAACAACCCGCTTCATGATTGGCGAATGGGATGGCGGCCCTACTCACGATGCACCGCAAAACGGCTATCTGTTACGTAAAACAGTACATCCGGATCACGAAGTACGCAACGGTGTATTCCCCTATTATCCCGGGATTCTGTATCGTTTGGGTGAAGCATACCTAAATTATGCCGAAGCATTAAACGAGGCCAACCCAGGCAATCCGGATATCCTTAAATATCTCAATCTAATTCGCGAAAGAGCAGGTATTCCTCAATATGGATCTGGCGCAGGCATGATTCCTGTCCCTGCAAATCAGGCTGACATGCGAGAAGCCATCCACCGCGAACGTCGTGTAGAGATGAATTGCGAGAATATCATCCGTTACTTTGATATACGTCGCTGGAAAAAAGGCGAGAAATTCCTGAACGGACCATTCTATGGAATGAACTTCATGGGCGAAAAAGTTAGCGACGACGATAAAGACCCCAAGGCCTTCTTTACCCGCAAGGTGTATCAGAACCGGGTATTTGAAAAGAAACACTACTGGTTCCCCGTTCCACAATCCGAAATGGACAAAAATCCGAACCTTGTACAAAATCCTTTCTGGAAATAAACTAATCATAAATGCCCGGTCTTTGTAGACCGGGCATTTTTAAAAGCTAAAATGCATCCAAGCAAATCTAAACTTTTAAAAAGAATTGATTATACTTTTGCTGCTAAAATTTCTATCTCAATTTTTATTTCGGGTAACCCAAGCGCTCGAACATAAGCGATAGTCATTGACGGATAGGTATTGCCAAAGAATTTATTCCATATCGGGTCAAATACTTTTTCCCAATCAATTTCTTCTGTTGCCCAAATATTTACTTTGATTACATCATCCGCATTAAGATATTGACTATTTAGCACATTATCGATATTGATAAATGTATTTTCAATTTGTTTATTGTAATCATCTGGTAAATTTCCTGATTCATCAGCTCCAATCTGCCCTGAAAAGGTATATAATTGGGCATTTCTGGGAACGATAGTTACATGGGAGTAATTCCCTACAGCTTTTACATCACTTGGACTTGTTCTTACTGGTCTGTTATTCATATTAAATTTATTCAGTTATTTAATTATAATAGTTTAAAGATATGATTAAATTTTATAAATCTACACATTACTGAACTTACAAACCAAATGTTATTATAAACCTCTTATTCTAGTTACTAAATATAACAAAAAAGAGAACAGACCAAGATATGGTTGTCTTCTTTTTTTAATTATATCGTAGTGTTTAACGAGATATTAATTATAATACTAACTAAAAAAACATAGCGGCAACTTGATTTATATGCTATATAGCATATTGATTGTTTTTGTCGGAAAACATTATAGATAATCAAATTATTGTTTTTATATTTGCTTCAGAACAACAAGGGATAAGCAATTAATCTTAAATGTTGTTTTGTTTAACTAAAGCTTTATTCTGAAAGGATGCCCAAAAGGCATCCTTTTTTTCTTTTCCCTTTTAATGCTAAGATGTAATTTTACTATGATTCTAGTATAAGAATTCCAGTCTTTAATTTTGCCAATTGATATGTTTAATAACCAGAACATAATAATTAATAATTAAAGAAGCAATAAAAAGCATTAATCAATGTGTTGTATAACATATTGATTGTTTTTGACAGAAAATATTGCAGATAATCAAATTATTGTTTTTATATTTGCTTCAGAATAACAAGAGATAAGCAATTGATCTTAAATGTTGTTCCGTTTAACCAACGCTTTATTCTGAAAGGATGCCTTATGGGCATCCTTTTTTCTTTTCTCCTCAACTTTTGTCGGTAATCCTAACTATAACTCTTTATTATGAATTCCATTCTTTAGTATTCCATTCTTTAGTTTAGGGAATTGATATGTTTAACTATGATATATCAATAATTAATAATCAAAGGGATAATAATATTATTAATCTATATGTTGCATAACATATTGGTTGCTTTTATTGAAAAACATTGCAGATAATCAAATTATTGTTTTTATATTTGTATCAGAATAACAAGAGATAAGCAATTAATCTTAAATGTTATTCTTTTAATCAAAACATTACATATAAGGGATGCCTAAAAGGCATCCCTTTTCTTTTTGCTTTTTCTTTAGCTCTAACTGTATTATTTGTTGATTCAACACTGTTGTTTGTAAACGATTCTATTAAAATTAGCATATTTATAGTTTTATTTTATTTAATTTCATATCTTTACCCCAAAGTATTTATGTGAATTTGAACAGCTAAAGATGATAAATAGAATCGTTGTAGTGCTATTTGCACTGTTATTTATGGTTTCATGTGGGAAGAAATCTGTTTTTCAGTTGGAAGGCAATCTTTCCAATTTGAAGAATCAGACAATTTATGCTGTATTTGAAGGTTCAGATAAAAAATTAACTGATACAATTACCTGTCAAAAAAACGGTCGTTTTGAAATTAAGCAAGAGCAAGCAGATTATCTGAGTGTAACTTTATATTTCGAAAATAAATCAGTATGGTTGACCGTATATCCGGAAGACGGAGAAAAAGTGACCCTTTCCGGAGATATAAGTGTGCCCGAATTAATAGAGATAAAGGGAGGAGAAACCAATGAAAAGTTATCGGCCTTTTATAAAAATCATACAACACTTTTAAAAGAACGGGCGCAGTTGATTGAAAAGCTCCATATGCCGTCAGACTCGCTCCTGACTGATGAATCCACCACCACTACCAAACTGATCAATATTGATCATCAGTTACAGGAAAAGGCAGAATCCTTTATACGAAAAAATCCGGCCGAAAAGGCCTCCGTCATATTAATGTACCGGTTTTTCAGGGATTCGGACGATACACGGTTATTGGAAGAATTTATACCTCTTCTTGATTCATCGTTAAAGGATTTTTTCTTATTTAAAGAGTTGGAATCGTTTGTTGCAAGAGCTAAACGTACTGCCATCGGAGTAGAGGCTCCAGGGTTTGATCTGGTAAATATTTACAACCAACCTGTAAGCCTGGATTCATTCTCAAATAGATACCTGCTTTTAAGTTTCACGGCCCCGTGGTGCGAAATGTGTCAGGCAGACAATCTATACCTGGATGAGATAAAACGTGAGTTTCCGGCAGAAAAGGTTGATATGTTGTTGATAAGTCTGGATACAGATCAGGCGGCTGTAAAAAAGGTGCTTGAAACAGACACCATTAAGTGGAACCTCGTTACAGACTCGGCCGGACAAGGTACCAGTATGTTGGAACTATACAATGTAAATGCGTTACCACGTTGTTTCTTAATAGACAACGAAGGGAAAATAATATTAAAAACAGACAACGGACTGGAAGTTAAAAAAGTACTTGAGCAGATTTTAAAGAAATAGAATCTCGCTCCCAAATTGTTAAACCAAAACCTAATGCTAGTAAAATCATTCGCTGCCGCAGTACAGGGTATATCTGCCACCATCGTTACTATTGAAGTAAATTGCACCAAAGGTGTAAGTTTTTTCCTTGTTGGATTACCCGATGTGGCCGTAAGGGAAAGTCACGAACGTATCATCTCCGCTCTTCAGGTAAACGGATATAAATTCCCCGGAAACCGTGTAGTAGTCAATATGGCTCCTGCCGACATCCGGAAAGAGGGTTCCGCCTATGATTTACCGTTGGCTTTAGCCATATTGGCAGCAGCAGGGCAGGTGGATGGCTCTAGACTGGATCAATACCTGATGATGGGAGAACTATCCCTCGATGGGAGTCTGATGCCTATCAAAGGGGTATTACCTATCGCCATTAAGGCAAGAGAAGAAGGATTCAAGGGGTTTATACTTCCGAAACAGAATGTGCGTGAAGCGGCTGTTGTAAACAATCTGGCTGTTTACGGTGTAGAAAATATCAAAGAGGTGATTGAATTTATTGATGGCAAACGTACTCTGGAAGCAACTCAAGTAAACACCCGCGAAGAGTTTTATGCCCACCAGGAAGCCTTTATGTTTGATTTTTCGGAAGTAAGAGGGCAGGAAAATGTAAAGCGCGCCCTGGAGGTAGCAGCTGCCGGCGGACATAATGCCATTATGATAGGTGCACCCGGAAGCGGAAAGTCAATGTTGGCAAAGCGCTTGCCATCCATATTACCCCCTTTTACCCTAAATGAGTCGCTGGAAACAACCAAGATACATTCCGTAGCAGGAAAACTTGGTGGGGGAACCTCCCTAATGACACAACGTCCGTTCCGTTCACCTCATCATTCCATCTCACATGTAGCCATGGTTGGGGGCGGAGCCTATCCCCAGCCGGGCGAAATCAGCTTAGCCACCAATGGAATATTGTTCCTGGATGAACTGCCAGAATTTAACAGAAGTGTTCTTGAAGTGATGAGGCAACCGTTGGAAGACAGGTATATCAATATATCGAGAGCAAAATTCTCTGTAAACTATCCCGCCAGTTTCATGCTTGTTGCCTCAATGAATCCCTGCCCCTGCGGCTATTACAACCATCCAGAACGCCCCTGTCTTTGTCCCCCTGGCGCAGTACAAAAGTATATGAACAAGATATCCGGACCACTTCTGGATCGTATCGATATACAGATTGAGATTGTGCCCGTTCCCTTCGAAAAGATATCAATACAGACTCCTTCAGAACCTAGTGCCCATGTACGCGAAAGAGTTATAAAAGCTAGGGCGATACAGGAAGAACGTTTTAAAGCACATCCTGGGATATACTGCAACGCACAGATGGAAACCAAACAACTCCATCAATATGCCATACCCGATGCTGCCGGAATGCAGTTATTAAAACAAGCTATGACCCGCCTGAGCTTGTCTGCACGGGCTTATGATCGTATCCTGAAAGTTTCGCGAACCATAGCCGACCTGGACGGTACAGAAAAAATTGAGACACCTCATCTGGCGGAGGCGATACATTACCGTAACCTGGACCGTGAAGGCTGGGGTACTTAATATATATAATAAATTCTTTAACTACATATCGTACAGATTAAAAATAATAGTTTTTTACCAGATCTGCAGTGTTATAATTTATTTAGTATATTTGAATTTTATTCATAGAATAAATATCTCTTTCTTTATCTGTAAGACGCTAATAAGCGTTTTTACTATTGGTTAATATATAAAGAATTAGTATGAAAAAAACTCCTGATTTTAAGGATATTTACGAACACTGTTACCTTAGGTCATTCTTATTTGTAAAGTCTTATGTACATGACAAAATGGTAGCAGAAGATATTGTGGCTGAAACATTAGTAAAATATTGGCTACTACTATCTTCCGGAGAAAAAGAGGCTTCGGAGTCTCTCTTGATTACAATGCTTAAAAACAAATCTCTTGACCATATTAAACATGAAATAGTAAGAACAAATTTCATGGATACAATTACTGAATATAACCAGCGCGAGTTGGATATAAGACTATCAACACTAGAAGCCTGTGATCCAGTAGAAATATACTCAAACGAGATTCATGCCATTGTAAAGAAAACATTGGAATCTTTACCCCCTTTAACACGTAAAATATTTGAAATGAGTCGTTTCGAAAACAAATCAATTTTAGAGATTGCTGAAGCAACTAATTTAACGACAAAAGGAGTGGAGTACCATATAACGAAATCAATAAAAGAACTCCGTATTAGACTTAAAGACTATCTTCCACTCTTGTCTTTTTATTTGTATAATTTTTAATTAAATTTTTAGGGGATTTAATCTTTGAATCGTTATTCTAGTATAAGAATAATAAGACAATGATATGAATGAACTGTTACAGCGCTATATAAAAGGAGATATTTCAGAAGAGGATAAAAAAAAGGTTATTGAATGGATTGATGAATCTCCTGATAATATGCGTGAATTATTTTCATTGCATAAGCTGTATGACATTAGTATATGGCATAAAAACAAATCATTTCTTTCAGGCATCAACAAGAAAACAAAGATAATTCGCCCTATCTATCTCGAAATATTAAAGATCGCGGCAATATTTATCATTGCATTTGCATGTACCTTTTTTTGGAAGGGTAGTCAGATGGGAAATCGTACGGAAGCAATGTCTCAGATAATAAATGTACCCGCAGGACAAAGAGCTGAATTGATTTTATCTGATGGAACCAAAGTCTGGCTCAATGCGAAAAGCTCACTTACATTTCCAACATTATTTGACGAAAACAAAAGAGAAGTAATCTTGGATGGAGAAGGTTATTTTGATGTAAGAGAAAACAAAAAAAAACCGTTTATTGTTAAAACTGAACAATATAACATAAAGGTTTTAGGGACCGAATTTAATGTTCAGGCCTATAAAGGAAAAGATATATTTGAAACAGCTCTATTAAAGGGTTCTGTTGAAATAGAAGCTATAAATCATACTGAAAAAAGAACTCTTAAACCTAACGAACTTGTATTCAAGGATAAAGGCCATCTAATAACGATTCCAATATCTCAATTTAATTATTTTCAATGGCGTGAAGGTCTAATTTGTTTTGACGATAACACAATTGCAGAATTGCTTGAAAAGCTACAGTTGTATTTTGACATAAAAATTATTGTAAATAATAAATCTATTCTGAGTCATAAGTTTTCAGGAAAGTTCAGATTTCGCGATGGGGTTGAACATGTACTAAAAACATTACAGATAAAAACGAAATTTAAGTATCTTAAATCAGATGATATAGATAACACAATTATAATTTATTAACACAATACTAATCACAAACAATCAATTGCCTATGGAATAATTATAAGTAATGAAAAAGCCGGAAAATGCTGCGAACACTCTCCGGCTAAAAGTCTATACCAGACTAATATTAATCTAAGTACAAACTAATACAGGCTATAAAAGTATGAAAAATATCTTTTATCGGGAATACTATGTCCCATTAAAATCAAATTGCAACTATATATTTCGTATTATGAAAATCACTTTTCTTTTAATGTTTATTTTTACTGCGGGCATGTTAGCTTCGGAAGCAAATTCCCAAAATGTGAAAGTAACGATTGCTGAAAAAAACATGAATGTACACCAATTATTAAATGAAATAGAGGAGCAAACTGATTATCTATTTATTTATAACAAGGAAGAAGTTAACCTCAATCGCAATATTGCAATCAAGGCTAAAAATAAACCTGTATCCGAAATTCTAAAAAATATATTTGAAAATACAGGAATCGTCTATGCGATGGAAGGAAATAATATTGTTTTAATGAAAGAATCATTCAATGGAATGCAACTAAGTCAGCAAAATAAAAAAATTACCGGAAATATCACCGACGAAAAAGGTGAACCAATTATTGGTGCCAACGTTGTAGAAAAAGGGATCCAAAACGGCACAATAACAGATATCGACGGTAATTTTACCATTGAAGTAAATCAAAATGCAATTCTAGAAATCTCCTATATAGGTTACTTAAATAAGAAAATACCTGTGGGAAATAATAAATCGTTGAATATTGTATTGATAGAAGACTCTAAAACTTTAGATGAAGTTGTTGTTGTTGGTTATGGTACTCAAAAAAAGGTGAACCTGACAGGTGCTGTAAGCCAGGTAACTGCAGACGACTTTAAAGACAGACCTATTACAAGAATGACTCAAGCATTACAGGGTGTTATTCCAAATTTAAATGTAACGTTTGGTTCAGGAAAACCAGGAACCAGTGGTTCGTTAAACATTCGAGGCAATACCTCAATCAATGGAGGGTCCCCGTTAGTGTTAGTCGATGGTGTTCCCGGAACATTAGACAGGATCAACGTAAATGATGTAGAATCTGTTTCAGTATTAAAAGATGCATCTGCATCAGCCATCTATGGGGCAAGGGCTGCTTTTGGTGTGATTCTTGTAACAACAAAAAGTGCCAAAGACGGTAAAACCCAAATCTCTTATTCAAATAATTTTGGATGGACAACACGGTCAACAAACACTGATTTTATCACCTCCGGGTATTGGAACGCAAAAATTAATGATGATGCTATGTATAACTGTTTGGGATATAGAGCAACCAAATATTCAGATGAAGACTACGATCAGTTGTTAGCGAGGGTAAATGATAAGACTGAAAATCCGGACAGGCCATGGGTTGTAATAAGTAAAAATGCGAAAGGAGAAGATATGTATAGATATTATGCCAATTTTGACTGGTATAATTATTTCTATTCAAAATCAAGACCAAAACAAGAGCATAATGTAAGTATATCCGGTGCAAGTGATAAGATGAAATATTTAGTTACAGGTTCTTACTCATCAGAAGACGGCGTTCTAAATATCAATACAGACAAATATCAAAGATTTAATATGAGGTCCAAAGTTGAGTCTGATATTACTTCTTGGCTAAAATTTAGCAATAATACTCATTTCTTTAAATCAACATATGATTGGCACGGTCTTCCAACGAACTTTAAAGAGGTTTCGGGAGATGTAAGCAACAACCCGATATACCATTATCATGCAGCTTATGTACCTAAAAATCCGGATGGAACTTTAACCGGATATACTGGCATTAATTCTTATCCAATTGGATATGGACTGCATAACGCTCTTGAAAGTGGCAAAATGAAAGGACAGGATGCATATAATGAATTCACTACAACATTTGAGTTTACTGCTAAAATATTAAAGAACCTATCTGTTACAGCAAACTATACTTATAACCAGGATCAGCACGACAATATGTATAGACAGATAAAAATCAAATATTCAAAGTATCCTGGTATTATGGAATATTCATCATTAGGAGAACTGAAAGTTGATAAGCTGACTGAGGCCGTAAGTAGTAACAAATACCACGTTATCAATGCTTTTACAAACTATGAATTATCACTAGGCAAGCATTCAATTAAAGCTATGGGAGGTTTTAATCAAGAATACAAACGATACAAACTAATTTCGACCAGTGGTCAGGAGCTATTATCTGAAACTCTCAATGATCTTAATTTTGTTACCGGAGAAGAGTTGGTTTCTGGAGGAGCAAGTGAATGGGCATTGCGAGGTGTATTTTACAGATTAAATTATGACTATGCCGGAAAATATTTATTTGAAACTAGTGGAAGGTATGATGGCACATCCAGATTCCCCAAAGATAGCCGATTTGGTTTCTTTCCATCCTTTTCTGCAGGATGGAGAATTAGTGAAGAAGGGTTCTTCGAGTCGTTAAAAGATAAGGTTAACAATTTCAAAGTGAGATATTCATATGGATCTTTAGGAAATCAGAATGTTTCTACCTATGCTTATATCTCATCAATGTCTACAGGTCAGATTAGCTATTTGGTTGACAATACGAAGTTGAACGTAGTAAATAATCCGGTCCCGGTTGCAAAAAATCTTACTTGGGAAAGATCTATTACAAATAATCTAGGAATGGATATCGATGTATTAAACAGTAAATTATCTTTTTCTGGCGATTATTACATTAGAGATACGAAAGATATGCTTACAAAAGGCAAAGTACTACCCTCTGTTTTTGGAGCTTCCGAACCAAAAGAAAATGCAGCAGATTTAAGGACCAAAGGATGGGAACTATCTTTATCATGGAAAGATAAGTTTGAGATAATGAACAAACCTTTTTCCTACAGTCTAACAGCTGTTTTATCTGACTATACTTCTAAAATCACTAAATTCGACAATCCATCTGGCATTCTTACTTCATATTATGAAGGTCAGCAGCTTGGTGAAATTTGGGGATATACATATGATGGATTTTTTAAAACAACCGAAGAAGCGCAAGCATGGGCAGCAATTGTTAATCAAGACAAAATAAATAAAAGAAGAGTACAGGCTCCAACTGCCGAATTAAAAAAATTACAGGCAGGAGATATTAAAATTCTTGATTTAGATGGAAGTGGAATTATTGATACCGGCGAAAATACATTGAGTAATCCGGGTGATCGCAGAGTAATAGGAAATACACAGCCTCGTTATTCATATGGTTTAAACATGTCGGCAGGTTGGAATGGATTTGATTTCTCAGCCTTATTTCAGGGGATAGGCAAACAAAACTGGTATCCATCCACCGAAGCACAAATGTTCTGGCATGTGTATGCAAGGCCATATGACTCTTTTATTCCATCTAATTTTCAAAATATGATGTGGTCTGAAGATAATCCAAACGCCTACTTCCCATTCCTGAGAGGTTATACAGCTCAAAACTCGGAGCTTTCAGTTGCAAATAATATGTATTTACAAGATTTGGCATATTGTAAACTTCGTAACCTGACAATCGGATATACATTACCTTCCAGTCTTCTGAATTCTTTAAAAGTTAGCAACTTAAGAGTATATGTTAGCGGTGAAAATCTGTTTACATGGACAAAACTGGATACGGATTATATTGATCCTGAAGAAACAATGGAGGATCCGGCAGCAAGAGGTTATCCTATGGGAAAAACTTTTTCCGTTGGAGCAGAAATTTCTTTTTGATAACCCAAAGTAATTCATTTAATATTTAGAAATATGAAAAAATATAAATATATATATCTATATGTCCTTATGGCTCTTTTTTCAGGATGTAATGATGATTTCCTTGAAAGATATCCATTATCCGAACTGGCTCCCGAAAACTATTTTCAGTCAGAAAATGAATTAAAAACTTATACAAATAGTTTTTACAATGCATTACCTGTTGCATTAGATATCTTCTACAACTCTCCATACTATGCAGATGATGATGCTAGAACAACTGTTCACGATGAAATAAGAGGTGTACGTGTCGTTCCAACCACGGGAGGAGGATGGACATGGACAGAATTACGAAGGATAAATTTCTTTCTGGAAAATTCATCTAAATGTGAGGACAAATCGGTTGTTGCAAAATACAATGGATTAGCTCGATTTTTTCGCGCATACTTTTACTTTCAAAAAATAAAACGGTTCGGAGATGTACCTTGGTATGATACAACATTATCCGTTGATGATGAAGGATTATTCAAGGCGCGAGATTCCAGAACTGTGGTTTTCGACAAAATGCTTGAAGATATAGACTTCTCAATTGCAAATCTGGATGTAACAAAAAGTGGGCAACTAATAACAAAATGGACTGCATTAGCATTAAAATCGAGGATGTGCTTATTTGAGGGAACTTTTAGGAAATATCATGGACTTGAAGGTTGGGAAAGAATTCTTGATGAATGTATTAAGGCTTCTGAAGAATTAATGACCAAAAGTGGATACGGAATTTATACATCTTCACATCAATCTGCTTATCAAGATCTTTTTATACAAGAAGAGCCCTTGGTGAAAGAAATGATTTTAGCCAGACAATATAGTCCGGAAATACCATTTGTGCATAGCGTAAATTTTTATACATTATCTGCTTCTTACGGACGTCCGGGAGTATTGCGTTCGGTTGTTAACAGCTACTTGATGAAAGATGGTAGCCGATTTACCGACATACCCAATTATAAGACAATGCAGTTCTATGAAGAAACACAAAACAGAGACCCTCGTCTTTCTCAAACAATTAGAACTCCGGGATATAAAAGAATTGGAGAAACGGTTACAAGCGTACCCGATTTTTCAACCTGTATTACAGGATATCAATATGTTAAGTTTGTTTTAGAACCTAAATTTGATACCGGCAACTGTACAAACGATATGCCTATTTTCAGATATGCTGAGGTCTTATTAAATTATGCTGAAGCTAAAGCCGAAAAGGGAACAGTTTCTCAATCAGATATTGATAAAAGTATAAAATTACTTAGGGATCGTGTTGGCATGCCGAATCTTAATGTTGCATTTGCAAATGCAACTCCAGATCCCTATTTAGAAAGGGAATATCCCAATGTGAGTAAAGGTATAAATAAAGGTGTTATTCTTGAAATTCGTCGAGAAAGACGGATTGAACTGATACGTGAAGGGTTCAGATGGGACGACTTGCTGAGATGGAAAGAAGGAAAGCGATTAGAAAGAGTATTTTACGGTATGTATTTCCCTGGTATAGGCACCTATGATCTTGATAGGGACGGAAAAATTGACTTGGAAATATATTCTGGGAAAAAACCAACAACAGTTCCAGGTCGACAATACCAAAAAATTGGTGAACTTGTATTGGAAAATGGAGAAGCAGGAGGTCAGATCATTACAAATCCAACCGTTGAAAAACATTGGACAGAGGGTAAAGATTACTTTTACCCGATACCAACACAAGAAAGACAGCTTAACCAAAATTTGACACAAAATCCAGGCTGGGATGATGATTCAAATTTATAGAAAATTCGGGAAGTAATTTAATCTTGTTATCACGAATTCAACAATTAATTAAAATGAAAAAAATATTAGCATTACTGTATTTAATTCTTTTATCGTGCTCATCTTCTATTGATGCCAAGGATAATTTTAAAATATTAAGTTATAATGTACTAAAAGGTTTCCAACAAGACTCTGTTATTCAGTCAACGTACAATAATTGGGTAAAGAAAATAAATCCAGACATTGTTGCTTATCAAGAAATGAATGAATTTACACAAAAAAGTCTGGAAGTATTTGCTCGCAAGTATTTTCATCCATATGCAGTTCAGTCAAAGTTGGAAGGCTTTCCTGTAGCGTTATCATCTAAAAAACCTATTGTGAATGTGCAGAAAGTTGTTGACAATATGTGGCATGCATATATATATGCGTATGTGAATGACATCCACGTTTTTGTTATTCATTTTTCTCCATTTTCATTCGAAAAAAGAAGAGAAGAGGTCCAAATCGTTTTGACTCATGCAGCTCTATTGCCTCCAAATGAAAAGATTGTAATTATGGGTGATTTTAATTCTCTATCATCAAATGATAAAGATGCATATGGTCCGGAATTTATTGAAAGCAGAAAAGCAACAGAAGTCGTAAATGCACATATACGTAATCTGGATAACGGAAAGATAGACTACTCTATAACTGATTCCATGAAAAAGGCTGGTTTTAAGGATGCATATAATTTATTTAATAAGAGTTTCACTCATAGCTGCCCTACACAGAAATATCAAAAGTCCAAATTTGTCCAACGAATAGATTTTATGTGGCTTAGTCCTGAATTAGCAAAATATGCAGTAAAAGCTGAGTATATATATGATGAAAACACGAGGGTAATGTCTGATCATTATCCACTTTTAGTGGAATTCGATTTTGATAATAAAAAATAGAACTGAAAAAATTTCTATCTAATATTAAATAGTAAGCAAGATTTATTCCAGTATTAAGAATAAATTCTTGCTTACTTATTATAATATATAATCAAACCTGATAACACAAGACTATCTGATCTACAATTACATACACTAGATTTTATTGGGTTTATAGTCACAAAAAACAAGATATTATCTTTTAAAAAGAGGATTATTATCCACAATATAGTTGTAATTACTAAGTTTTATGAAATTCCTACTAATGTAAGTTCTATCTTTTGATTATATAAGTTCATCATTCCATCTTTTGGTAAAATTTCTCTACCTTTGCACCTCAAAAAGAAGATTAGATGGTATGGAAAAAGAATTTAAAAGAACGCTGATAACTACGGCATTGCCTTACGCAAATGGACCGGTACATATTGGTCACCTGGCCGGAGTGTATGTTCCTGCTGATATTTATGCCCGTTACCTTCGGTTAAAAGGAGAAGATGTATTGATGATAGGTGGCTCCGACGAACATGGTGTTCCCATTGCATTAAAGGCAAAGGCCGAAGGTATAACGCCACAAGAGGTTGTGGATCGTTACCATGGTATCATCAAAAAGTCCTTCGAAGATTTTGGTATTACGTTCGATATCTATTCCCGTACCACCTCTCAGACTCACAAGGAAGTTGCATCCAACTTCTTTCGTAAATTGTACGATAAGGGTGAATTTATAGAAAAAACAACTGAACAATATTACGATCCGGAAGCTAAACAGTTTTTGGCAGACCGCTATATCACCGGTACTTGTCCGCATTGCGGAAACGAACGGGCCTACGGCGACCAATGCGAAGCCTGCGGTACCTCTTTGAATGCAACAGACCTGATTAATCCCAAATCGGCTATCAGCGGAAGTGTGCCTGAAATGAAGGAGACAAAGCACTGGTATTTACCATTGGATAAACATGAACCATTCTTGCGCCAGTGGATTTTAGAAGACCATAAGGAGTGGAAATCAAATGTATACGGGCAATGTAAGTCGTGGTTGGATATGGGTTTACAACCCCGTGCCGTAAGCCGCGATTTGGATTGGGGAATACCGGTTCCTGTAGAAGGAGCCGAAGGAAAAGTTCTGTATGTATGGTTCGATGCTCCCATTGGATATATCTCCAATACAAAGGAATTGCTTCCTGAAACATGGGAAACATGGTGGAAGGATCCGGAGACTAAAATGGTGCACTTTATCGGCAAAGATAATATTGTATTCCACTGCATCGTATTCCCGGCTATGCTCAAGGCCGAAGGAAGCTACAACCTGCCGGAGAATGTTCCTGCCAACGAATTCCTGAATCTGGAAGGGGATAAAATATCCACATCCCGTAACTGGGCTGTGTGGTTGAATGAATACCTTATCGATATGCCTGGCAAACAAGATGTACTTCGGTATGTGCTAACTGCCAACGCCCCCGAAACCAAAGACAACGACTTTACCTGGAAAGATTTTCAGGCACGCAACAACAATGAACTGGTTGCCATTTTTGGTAATTTTGTTAACCGTGCCCTGGTTCTTACCGATAAATATTTTGGAGGAAAAGTTCCTGCATGCGGTACGCTGACGGATTACGACAAACAGACCTTGGCGGAATTTGCCGATGTAAAAGCTTCAGTAGAAAATCTGCTGGATATATACCGTTTCCGCGATGCTCAGAAAGAGGCAATGAATCTGGCTCGTATCGGAAATAAATACCTGGCAGATACAGAACCCTGGAAACTTGCGAAAACGGATATGGCCCGTGTGGAGACCATCCTGAATATCGCCCTGCAGATTACGGCCAATCTTTCCATTGCATTCGAACCATTTTTACCTTTCAGCACCGTTGCTTTACGAAACATGCTGAACGTAGAGTCGTTTGGATGGGATCGTTTAGGTAGCACAGAACTGTTGAGTGCCGGACATCAGTTAGGAAAACCGGAACTTTTGTTCGAAAAGATGGAAGACAGCGTTATTGAAACACAGGTTCAGAAACTGCTTGATACAAAGAAAGCAAACGAAGAGGCTAATTACAAGGCAAAACCTATACGTGCAAATGTAGAATTCGACGACTTTACGAAACTCGACATACGTGTGGGTACCATTCTGGAATGCACCAAAGTACCCAAGGCTGATAAATTGCTTCAGTTTAAGATTGACGACGGATTAGGTGGTCGTACCATCATTTCTGGTATTGCCCAACACTATGCTCCGGAAGATCTGATAGGCAAACAAGTCTGCTTTATTGCCAACCTGGCTCCACGTAAGCTTAAAGGCATTGTCTCTGAAGGGATGATTCTCTCTGCCGAAAACAACGACGGAAGTCTGGCTGTTATAATGCCTCAAAAAACTGTTAAGCCCGGTAGTGAAGTAAAATAAGCAAACTTAATTCAATATAAAAAAAGGGAGGTCATATGAATGGCTTCCCTTTTTTGTTTACCCCCCAATGCCTTATACAGCTTCAACATATAAAATAAGGAAATTAAGATTCAAAAAAGAATTCCATATGATTGTATATTTTTATTCTTGTTCGTATATTTGCGAACAAGAATAAAAGATACAAAGATGAAAGACAAAAAAGATTATACACTCGAACAAGAGCAGATTGCCCGATATGCGAAAGCGTTAGGACATCCCGCCCGAATTTGCATATTGAATTTTCTGGCATCGCAGGACAACTGTTTTTTTGGTGATATCCATGAAGTATTGCCAATTGCAAAAGCCACCGTATCACAGCATCTAAGTGAACTGAAAGATGCTGGTCTGATTAAAGGAGAAATTGAAAGTCCGAAGGTCCGTTATTGCATTGATAAGGAAAACTGGGAGATAGCAAAGAAACTAATGAACAAACTTTTCAACTCAATTAATCCAAAGGAAATGTGTTGTTAATGTTTTTTACCCTGAATGTTCGTTTAAATACGAATAAGAATTCTGAATAAAAAATCTAAAATTAAAAAATATGAAAGTTTTAATCTTATGTACAGGAAATAGTTGCCGTAGCCAGATGGCACATGGTTTTTTGCAATCATTCGACAAAGATCTGATCGTTCGTTCGGCGGGAACAGCCGCAGCTGGCAAGCTTAATGCCGGGGCAGTGAAGGCTATGCAAGAGATTGGCATTGATATAAGTCACCATACTTCAGATCCTGTAGAAATGTATTTGAAAGAGGAATGGGATTATGTAATTACGGTATGCGGTGGAGCCAACGAATCATGCCCCATGTTTATCGGAAAAGTTAATAAACGTCTGCATATTGGCTTTGATGATCCGTCGCATGCAACAGGTACTCCGGAGTTTATTGAAAGTGAATTCCGCAGAGTCCGCGACGAAATAAAAGACAAATTCTACGAATTTTACGTCAAAGACATTAAGGGGGGACAGATTCCTGAATGTTCCTGCGGAAATCAAAATTAACAGACAAAAGTTAGTAGTCATGGATAAGAATCAAGGAATAGGTTTTTTTGAACGCTACCTTACCATATGGGTAGCAATATGTATTGTGGCAGGTATATTAATTGGCCAATACCTGCCCGTTATCCCAGATACGCTAAGCAGATTCGAATACGCCAACGTATCGATTCCTGTTGCCATATTAATATGGCTGATGATCTATCCGATGATGCTCAAGGTAGATTTTCAGAGTGTAAAGAATGTAGGTAAAAGGCCCAAAGGAATATTGATTACCTGTGTTACCAACTGGTTGATCAAACCTTTTACCATGTTTGGGCTGGCCTGGTTTTTCTTTTACATCTTGTTCAAATCATTTATACCCGAAAATCTGGCGCACGAATACCTTGCCGGAGCAGTATTGCTTGGTGCTGCCCCTTGTACGGCTATGGTATTTGTATGGAGTTATCTTACTAAAGGAGATGCCGCCTACACACTGGTTCAAGTGGCAGTGAACGACCTTATTATTCTGGTTGCCTTTGCTCCGATAGTTGCCTTTCTGTTAGGGATCGGAGGAATTGTTATTCCATGGGATACACTTATATTGTCGGTTGTATTATTTGTAGTAATTCCTCTTGCAGCAGGCGTATTAACTCGTATTTCTGTAATAAAAAAGAGAGGGGCAGATTATTTCAATAATGTTTTTGTAAAGAAATTCGATAATTATACGATTTGGGGATTATTGCTCACTTTGATTATCCTCTTTTCGTTCCAGGGTGAAACAATAACCAACAACCCGTTACATATCTTATTGATTGCCATACCTCTCATCATACAAACCATACTTATCTTTTTTGTTGCGTACGGATGGTCTAAAGCAGCGCGGTTGTCGCACGACGTAGCTGCCCCAGCAGGAATGATCGGAGCAAGTAATTTTTTCGAACTTGCCGTGGCCGTGGCCATATCATTGTTCGGGCTGCAATCCGGAGCAGCCTTAGCCACCGTCGTGGGAGTGCTGGTAGAGGTCCCGGTCATGTTGCTTTTAGTGAAAATTGCCAATAATACCCGAGATTGGTTTCCGGCTAAAGCTTGATTGAATAAAATAAAGATTGTTGGTATTGAATTAATGAAAGACGAAGAGATTTGCTACAAAAAGTCATAACCAGATAAATAAAAAGGTGCCCGATGGACACCTTTTTATTTATCTGGTTATTTATGATTTACAAACTCATTAGCCTTCTGAATGGCTTCGTTTATGTTGGAGCAAATATTATCGTCTCCAATCTTATCGGCAAAGCCCGATTTAGTAAGGACTCCGTGCACTTGCTGGTTTACTCCAGAAAGGATGATCTGAATATGTTCTTTCTGAGATAAACGGAACAAGCTTTCAAGGTTATGTAATCCGGTTGAATCCATGAAGGGCACTTTTCGCATCCTAATAATACGGACTTTCGGTTTATCCCCGATAACCTTCATACTTTCGTCAAATTTATTGGCTATACCGAAAAAGAAAGGACCATCAATTTCATATACCTCAACACCTGTAGGAAGCACAAGGACACTGTCGTCGTGCATAATTTCGCCTTCGTCCGACAGGTCTACCACCTCTTTGGATACCGAAACCTTCGTTGTTTCTGCCACACGACGCATAAACAACAGCATGGCAATTAACATTCCGATCTCAATAGCAATGGTCAGGTCGAATATAACTGTCAGGAAAAAGGTGGTAAGCAATACCGCCACATCACTTTTAGGATTTTTCATCAGCGAACGGAAAGTACGCCATTCACTCATGTTATAGGAAACAATGATAAGCACACCTGCCAGACATGCCATGGGAATATGTTTGGTAAGCGGACCTAGAAACAACAGGATAAGCAGTAATACGATAGCATGAATAATACCGGCTATTGGTGAACGGCCTCCATTGTTGATATTCGTCATTGTCCGGGCTATAGCTCCGGTTACAGGGATACCTCCAAAAATTGGCACTACAATATTAGCTGCACCCTGAGCAATTAATTCAGTATTGGAATGATGCTTATCACCCGTCACCCCATCGGCAACGGTTGCCGAAAGCAACGATTCGATTGCACCCAAAATAGCAATGGTAAAGGCCGAAGGAAGCAACCGGTTGATAGTTTCCATCGAAAAAGTGATTTTCTCGGGTGCGGGCAGCGAGGCATTAATGGTGAATCGGTCGCCAATAGTTTCGATGCCCGTAATTCCTGCAAAATTCTTCATGGCATAAACAATAATCGTTACTACGACAATGGCAACCAGCGAACCAGGAATCTTCTTCGAGAAACGGGGCGTAAAAACGATGATAAGGATACTTATCACACCTATAAGAAAAGGCCAGATATTAAATGACCCGAAATGTTCGAAGTAGACAATCCATTTGGATATAAAATCGGCCGGGACTTTCTCAATTGACAACCCAAACAGATCTTTCATCTGTGTAGTAAAAATCGTCAGCGCAATACCACTGGTAAATCCCACAACAATAGGATAAGGAATAAATTTGATAACGGTCCCAAGTTTAAGAACCCCCATCAGAACAAGTAAGATCCCTGCTATAACAGTAGCAATGGCCAGCCCTTCTATTCCAAAGTTCTGAATAATACCATAAACAATTACGATAAACGCTCCGGTTGGTCCGCCGATCTGAACGGAACTTCCTCCTAAAAAAGAAACAATAAAACCACCGATGATCGCTGTAACTAAACCTTTTTCGGGGCTAACACCAGATGCTATACCAAAAGCGATAGCAAGAGGCAGGGCCACAATCCCTACAATAATTCCGGCCATCAGGTCGGCCATAAACTTTTCTTTCGAATAATTTTCCAGCACAGCCAATAGCTTGGGCCGAAAATCAAACCTACTCTTCATTCTTTTTGCCTGTTAATTGATGATGCTGCAAAGGTATGAATAAAAACAACATGATGCCCCTAATGGGTTATTCATTAGCCGGCAACTACATCCATATTAAAGAAAGGTTAAACAAAAGAAGCAGCAAGCTTGTTAAAACACTTGAATCAATCAGGTAAGCCTTTCTTGTACACTTAAATGTTTACGATCTCTTTTTGTGAGAAAGAATTCAATCTAAATTTCCTCAGAGAGGTTGTACCTATCGCTTTTTTTTTTACATTTGGGCTTGAAAGATTCAAAACCGGTATTCTCGCATTAATATTACATATATAATTTATCATTATGGAAAAAAGTATTAAAGGTACAGAAACCGAAAAGAACTTACTTAAATCGTTTGCCGGAGAATCTCAGGCAAGAAGTCGTTACACATTCTTCGCCAGCAAGGCAAAAAAAGAAGGATTTGAACAAATTGCAGCTGTTTTCGCTGAAACTGCAGAACAAGAAAAAGAGCATGCAGAACGTTTCTTCAAATTTTTAGAAGGTGGCATGGTTGAAATCACAGCCTCTTATCCTGCCGGCATCATCGGAACAACAGCCGACAACCTGGCAGCTGCTGCAGCTGGTGAAAACGAAGAGTGGACAGAACTGTATCCTGCATTTGCCGATATTGCAGAACAGGAAGGATTTAAAGCTATTGCTGTTGCATTCCGCCAGATTGCCAAAGTAGAAGCCGAACACGAAGCTCGTTACCGCAAATTGTTAGCCAACGTAACTGAAGGCAAAGTTTTCGAAAAAGACGAAGAAATTATGTGGCAATGCCGTAACTGCGGTTGGACATTCAAGGGTAAAAAAGCACCTAAGACTTGTCCGGCTTGCGATCATGCACAATCTTACTTCGAGCCCATGAAGCAAAACTATTAATTGTTCTTTTCAACAGAAAAATCCCCCCTCAGGTGCTTACTTCGCTTGAGGGGGGATATTTATTTTAGTTACTCTTCGTCGGAAATTGCAATCTTATCAGGATAGTCCAGTGTATAATGCAATCCGCGGCTCTCCTTCCTTTCCATAGCCTGTCTGATTACAAGATAAGCCGTATTGATAATGTTACGTAACTCACACAACTCTTTCGACACCACCGAACGCAAAAACAGACTTTCAGTCTCTTTATACAGAATGTCCAACCGGTCGAATGCTCTTTTCAAACGGATGTTAGAGCGGATGATACCTACATAGGTGGCCATAATCTGCTGAACCTCCTTTGCACTTTGGGTAATCAGCACCATCTCTTCCGTAAGCGAAGTTCCCTCGTCGTTCCATACAGGAATGGACTCGTTGAAGTTATACCCGCTAATATGTTCCATGGCATGCTTGGCTGATGCATCAGCATAAACCACGGCTTCAATCAAAGAGTTGGAAGCTAACCTGTTGGCCCCGTGCAATCCGGTGCACGAACATTCTCCGGCAGCATACAACCGTTTGATTGACGATTGCCCGTTCAGGTCGACCTGTATACCTCCGCACAAGTAATGGGCAGCCGGTGCAACAGGAATATAATCTTTGGTTATATCTAAACCCAGACTCATGCATTTCTCATAAATCGTGGGGAAATGTTTTTTTGTTTCCTCGGGATCTTTGTGGGTCACATCCAGATAGACATGATCATCTCCCCTGTTTTTCATCTCCGTATCAATGGCACGGGCTACGATGTCGCGCGGGGCAAGTTCAAGTCGGCTGTCATATTTATACATAAACTCCTTACCATCCATAGTACGAAGTTTAGCGCCATACCCACGCATAGCCTCGGTAATAAGAAATGAGGGACGATCGCCCGGATTAAATAAAGCAGTGGGATGAAACTGAACAAACTCCATATCCTTAACAGTACCCTTGGCCCGGTATACCATGGCAATACCATCACCGGTGGCAACCAGCGGATTGGTGGTGGTAAGATATACATTCCCAATACCACCCGTGGCAATCAACGTTACTTTTGAAAGGAAGGTATCCACCTTACGCGTGCGTTCGTTCAGGATATATGCGCCGTAGCACTCCACATCTGGAGTCTGACGGGTCACCTCCATACCCAAATGGTGCTGGGTAAGAATCTCTACCGCAAAATGATGGTCAAAGATTTTAATATTGGGGTGACTCTTCAATGCAAGAATAAGACTCTCCTGTATTTCGGCACCTGTGTTATCCTTGTGATGGAGAATCCTGAACTCGGAATGTCCACCTTCACGGTGCAGGTCGAAATCGCCCGAAGCGGTCTTATCAAACTTAACGCCCCATTCTATCAACTCTTTTATCTGTGCAGGAGCCTCTTTCACCACCTTTTCGACAGCGGCCCGGTCGCAATGCCCATCGCCGGCAATCAGTGTATCCTGAATATGCTTTTCGAAATCGTCAATGGGGTTGGTTACAGATGCTACACCTCCCTGGGCGTAATAGGTATTTGCTTCCTGTAAAGAGGTTTTGCAAATAAGGGCAACCGAACCCTTGTTGGCTACTTTCAGAGCGAAACTCATCCCGGCAATGCCGGAACCAATAACTAAGTAATCGAATTTTTTTACCATCATTCTCTGATTTTAGACTGACAAAGTTAGGAATTTCCTTTGCTATTCAGCCCATTTTAAAAATCTTTCGTACTTGCACCCCTATTTTAATTGGGCCAGCAGCTTATTCAATCCTCAAGAATAGGTATATTTGCGTCTTTCTAATTAAACCGGATAAAAAATGAATAAACGTAATAACCTATATCTCAGTCTGCTGATCTTCACTCTTGTATCCATATTCAGTTCTTGCGGCAAAGAGGAAGAGCAGTTGGTAGAAGATGTAAACAACAAACAATACCCGGAGAACAGCTGGATCGAAAGAACCATGCGCAGTAAATATTACTGGTACAATGAGATCCCTGAGGTCGGATCCTTGAAATTTGATGCAGACGCAGAAACCTTCTTCAAATCCTTGTTATCGACTAAAGACGGAAAGGAGGGATATTTTTATTCTTACATCGAAAGTACTACCCCGGTTACACGTGGTATCTATCAGACTACCTACAGTTACGGATTCGACTTTACGCTGTACAAAATGAGCAATACGGAATTCGTGGCACATATCCTGTATGTGGCCCCTGATTCGCCTGCTTCCCAAGCCGGAATCAAACGGGGCGACTGGATTGCAACCATGGACGGAGCCTATATTACGGAACAAAACTACAAAACACTGTATGGTGGCAAATCCATGGAACTGCAACTGGCTGTCTACAATCCGGAGTCTGATAAACTGGACCTCGGAAAGAAGGTGCAGATCGATACGGCCCGCGAGATTGTTGATAACCCTGTTTACTTTAACAAAATGATTGATTGGGGAGGCCGCAAAGTGGGCTATCTGGTGTACAACCATTTCTCTTCCGGAAAAACAGACGATGATAAATCTTTCGACAAAGATTTGCTTGCCCGTTTCAAGGATTTTAAAACAGCAGGTGTCAATGAGTTTGTACTTGACCTACGATATAACAACGGCGGGTTGCTATCCTGTGCACAGCTGCTCAGCACCATGCTGGCACCTCAATCCGCATTAGGGAAAACCATGTGTACACTCGAATACAATGATAAACAACGTCCACAAAAGATAAACATAACTCTTAATTCCACGCTCATCGCCGATGGCGCAAACCTGAATCTGCAAACGGTATATGTATTGGTCACCGAAACTTCCGCTTCGGCCTCCGAGCTGGTAATAAACAGTTTAAAACCCTACATGAACGTGGTAATCATTGGTATGCAGACCGAAGGAAAGAATGTAGGTTCGGAAACCTATACAGATGATGCATACGATTGGAAACTACATCCCATTGTTTGTAAACTGTTTAATTCGGAAAACAAATCGGATTACGAAAAGGGCTTTACACCAGACTATAAGCTGGATGAGGCTACCGAACTGGATAAATTTCTTGAATTCGGCAACGCCAACGAGTTGCTGCTAAATGCGGCACTCCGTATTATCGACGGAAGTTATACACCGGCTGTAACGAAATCGGCAACCTCCTTCACGCACAATCTGCAGAAAGTTTCCGGATCATTGGATCGGAAGGTAACCCCCGGAGTGGTTATCGATATAGAAACCGGACAAGAATAAATAAAAAAAGAAAAGGCATCCTGAAGAATCATGGATGCCTTTCTTTTTACCGACTGGTGTTTGTTATTTATTCCACCATACTTTCGTGTCTAACTGATCGCCCCCTTGTTGAGCAACCACCTTTTGGTATTGAGCCGAATTAAGCTGTACCTCGTTATTGGGATATAGCAACCGGGATGGAACAGACGAAATACCGATTGGTTCGAAGATTTTGGTAACAGGCTGACCGTTTACAGTTCCCTTCCAAACAATATCTCCGGCTTTGATCAGGAAATTTGGATATCCAGTACGTCGATATTCGGCCCAGCCTTCATTGCCCTGCATGAATAGAGCCACCCATTTCTGAGTCAGCACCGTCTCCTGTGAAGCAGGGGGAGCCGACTGAAGGTACGAATCTACAGCCACATTGGATATACCCCACTTCTGCATGGAAGCACGAATCCCGTTCAGGTAGTGCTGCTGATCCCAATTCTTGTATTCGGACAAGATGAACTGCACTTCTGCATACTCCATCAATACCTCCTTATAGTCACTTTTATAAAAGGCTGCACCCAGTTTGCTTACCGAATCAGGACTCACCAAACTGGCTGTAAACATATCCATCCCGTAATACTGGCCCACATAGTTTCCTTTGCTGTTAGGTTGTGCATACACGCTCAGACGCGGGTCCTGAACCGGAGATACCGCCTTCTTACCCTGCAGAAAATCTACAAACACATTACTTACAGCATAGTCGTTTCGGTTAGCTAAAGTCGTGGCTTTGTAAAACGGGGCCTGGTTGGGGGCATTGGTTTCGAAAGCCAGCAATGCATTGTCGTCGTTGCTTTCAAAAATAGGATACTGTGCCGGATTAGCCAGAATCTCCTTTATCCGGTTGTCTGCCTCATTCAGCTTATTCCGTACACGGTTTGCGATACGAAGACTTAGTGAATTGGCAAACTTTTTCCATTTCAGGGCATTACCTTTATATATGGCATCACCGCTTGCAAATGCGGAAGAACCCGTATTCAGCTGGTCCGAAGCCTCCTTCAGCTCTTTCAGTAAATCCGCATAGATCAATTCCTGTTTGGCATACTGGGCATAAATCACACCCTGATCCGCTTTACCGGCATCAAATGTGGCATTGGATCCGCCAAAAGAACTGTAAGGTATATCACCCCAGGTATCGGTCATCACCTGATAGGTAAACACCTTCAGGATACGTGCAACGGCAATCTGATTGTTGTTATCACCGTTCTGGGCAGCCTGAGCTTTAGTGGCTTCGTCTACATTAAGCCTGATAATTTCATCCAGGTTGCTCTGCGCCAGGTATAGATTCTTCCATGAATCATTCCCGTTGGAACTGATCCAGTAATAGCGGTCGGCATCCGTATAGGTATTATTCGCCAACCATTGCACATAGAGGTCGGAACGACCGATCGACAGGTTGGTGGAACGTATCTCATCTACGATGCTTCTCTCCACATAAGCAATTAAACTTTGGGTAGGCACCTTCTCCGGACTGTTCGGATTCTTGTTAATTGCTTCAAAGTCGGAGCAGGAAGCCAAAAATACCAACAAGCCCGACACTATCCAATTTAGACTATTATTTCGTTTCATTTCGCTGATCATTTTTATAGTTAAAACTTAGCACTGATATTGAATCCGTAAGTAATCGGAGAAGGAATGTTACCGCCATCCAGCCCCTGAATATTACCGGAGCTCTGAGTAAAGTCGGGATCAAAATTCTTATTAGCCTTCCAGATTGTCCACACATTGTTGGCAAAAACGGAGAATCTCACATCCTTCACAGCCGTATCACCCAGACGAGGAACGGTATATCCTGCCGTAATCTCCCTCAGTTTCACGTAATCCGACTTAAACACATTCTGCGCCTGCACCCCGCTGCTATGCGAGCGACCCCATTCGAAGGCCGATACGTTTTTATCGTTGGGGCGGGTGTTTGTAACCGTATAGCTTCCATCCGCATTATAGGCAACCGTACCCTGAACACCCTCCAATACCAATCCATTCTCGCGGATACCATTGGCGGCAGTTTCCTCCAGTGTTCCGGAATACATACCGTATTGTTGGGTGATGGAATAGAAGTAACCCCCTTTGCGAACGTCTATCAAGAATCCTGCGTCGAAGTTTTTATACCGGAAACTATTCCGCACTCCTCCCAGCCAATCGGGCAGCACACTTCCCAAGCCTTCTGTCTGAGCCGTTTTCGCATATACGCCATTGGCTGCAACCACCTTATTCCCTTCGCTGTCGAATACATAATTGTAACCCATCAGCTCGCCGTAAGGCTTCCCAACGGTAGCATGCAGCGCCACAAACGATGAAGCAATCTGCAATGTTTTCAGCTGGTCGTTCAGTTTTTCCACCTTGTTGTTATTTTTCGACCAGTTGAAAGTAGCCTCCCACTGGAAGTTTGCTGTCTGCACAGGTACCACATTGAGCACCACCTCAAGCCCTTTGTTGCTGATCTCTCCGGCATTCATCCACTGACTTGTATATCCGCTCGAAGCAGCCAAAGGCACCTGCATAATCTGGTTTTTGGTCAGGTTATTGTAATAGGTAAGATCCAGTCCTACGCGGTTATTCAACAATTTAAGCTCAATACCCGCCTCTACAGAATTGGTAAGTTCCGGTTTCAGGTGCGCATTGTTCAATATTATATCCAGTCCGTAGTTGGGAACCCCGCCAAAGGAGCTGTTCTTGTACTCGTAGGTACGCGACAAGCTGTAGGGATCCGTATCGTTACCCACCTGGGCCCATCCCAGACGAACCTTACCGAAGTTCAGCCACGAAACAGCTTTCACCGGTTCGAGTTCGGTAAAGATAAAACTGCCCGAGAAAGAGGGATAGAAGTACGAATTCTCGTTGGCAGGCAAGGTGGAAGACCAGTCGTTACGGAAGGTCGCATCGGCAAACAACATACTTTTCCATCCCAGCGAAACATTGCCCAGCAGCGAACGGATCTCTTTCCGATAGGTCTTATCCGTAGTAAGCACACTGGTAGCGTTGCTCAGGTTATAATATTCGGGGATAATAAGTCCCCCCTGCGTTTCGCCGTTGTTTATATTGCGACGCTGGTGCATCAGGTTGGTCCCGATAAAAGCATTTAAAGTAAAGTTATTAAGAGCCGTATTATAGTGAAGCATAGCCTCGTAGTTGAACTCCTGGAACCGCTGTACCTTCTCGCTGTACATGGATGTTGTACGAGAATAGACCGCGATACGATCTTCCACCGAATAGGTGTACACGTCGCCATGCACCTTGGCTGTAGCTTTAAATCCCTTGGCAATGTTCCATTCTACACCCGCATTTCCATACACACGGTCGCGGTTCTCGTCGGAATAACTGGTATACGAAGCCCAGTAGGGATTATCTATATATTTGGCCTTCAGGTTATCCCACGAGGTAACGTTCCAAAGTCGTTGCGATCCGTCCGGACGTTTATAGTTAGACAACTCCTTGTAATCCACCTGATTCTGCCCCCACGAGTAAGCCTGGGTAATCACATTCCGGTTGGAAGTACCTGTCCACGGACGACCAACCACCCCGGTATTCATATAATTTACGGAAGACGAGAAGATAAAGTTCTTATGTTTCAGGCTACCGCTTGCACTTAAATTGTTACGGGAAAGCTTTGAATTAGGAGTGGTTCCCGTTGCCGTACGGTTGGTGTACGATACGCGGTAATTAGCAATCTCATTTCCCCCGCGAACAGAAATATTGTTATCGAAAGCCACACCCGTCTTAAAATAATACATCAAGTCGTGCTCCGGATATTTCCATTCGGTAGTCTTCAGGTAACGGGCCTCATCTTCCGGATAAAGGTTTTCCCACGAAAGCACCTGCTGACCGCTGAATTTAGGTCCCCAACTCTCGTCGATGGCATAGGCAGGCACATTGTAACTCTGTCCGTTTATAACAACCTGGTTGAAAGTCTGCTGATTGCTGGCGCCCCCTCCGTACAATTTCTGCATGGGAGCAAAGCTGCTTCTAAGCTGGTTTTCCAGGCTGATACCCGTACTCAACGATATCTCTGTCTTATTCTTATTGGTGCCCTTCTTGGTTGTAATCAATATCACCCCGTTGTTCGCCCGCGAACCATATAAAGCAGTTGCCGAGGCTCCCTTAAGAACCGACATACTTTCTATATCGTCCGGATTGATATCTGCAGCCGTATTCCCATAATCCTTTTCGCCATACCCTATGGCCGTAGTGTTGCTACCCAACTGCGTATTGTCGATTGGCGTACCATCTATTACGTACAAAGGCTGGTTGTTTCCCAATACCGAACTCACCCCGCGAACCAACACACGGCTGGATCCACCCAAAGCACCTCCGGCGGAGATAATCTGCAAACCGGCCACCTTTCCTGAAAGCAACCCGATGGCATTGGTCTGACGCGATTTGGTCAGCTCCTCACCCTTTACATCCTGTACCGCATAGCTCAGGGCCTTCTTCTCTCTGGATATACCCAAGGCAGTAACCACCACCTCGTCTATATTGATCAGATCGGGCAACAGCACGAACCTTAACTCCTTTCCTGCTGCAGCAGGAAGTTCCTGCGATTTGTAACCCAGCGAAGAGGCTACAAGAATAGCCTCCGCAGTAGGCAGACTGATTGAAAACTGTCCGTTGCCGTCGGTAACCACCCCGTTGGTTTTTCCTTTCTCATACACTGTAACGAAAGGAAAAGGGGTATTGTCTTCTCCGTTGATCACCTGTCCTTTTACTGTAATCTGCGCACCCGCCTTCACCAGGATAAACAGTGAGAGAACAAGGAACAGCGCTTTTCTGATGAATTCTTTGTTTCGCATTATGGTAACTTTTTTAATTAATTCATTTGATGCGACAAAATTATGCCGAACAACATGTTTAGGAAATACCATACCTATGGTATATTTATAAATTGTAATTCTCGATAAAAAGAGTTAATATTGCAGTCATCTTACAATACTTTAAAACCATAATTAAATTAAACATGAAGTACAATGTTGCCATAATAGGGGGAGGTCCCGCAGGCTATACAGCAGCCGAAAAAGCTGCAGCTCAGGGCCTTTCTGTCGTCCTATTCGAAAAAAATGCTTTAGGAGGCGTATGTCTCAACGAAGGATGTGTACCCACGAAGACACTTCTTTACTCGGCCAAAGTATATGATACACTGAAACACGCATCCAAATACGGCATATCGGCCGATGCCTTCTCGTTCGACATGGACAAGATCATAGCCCGAAAAAATAAAATTGTAAAAAAGCTGACCGGAGGCATCAAGCTGAAAATGAAAGAACATCACGTGGAGGTGATACAAGGCGAAGCCTGCATCCGGGGCTGTGCGCCCGACGGAACTATCACCATCGCCTGTGCCGAAAATACCTTCGAGGCGGAGAACCTGCTGATATGCACCGGGTCCGAAACAGTTATACCTCCCATCCCCGGCTTGGCCGAGGCTCCCTTCTGGACCAACAGAGAGGCGCTGCAAAGTAAGGAACTTCCCTCATCGCTGGTAATTATAGGCGGAGGCGTTATCGGGATGGAATTTGCCTCCTTCTTCAACAGCATGGGTACAGAGGTGCATGTTATCGAGATGATGGACGAAATACTGGGAGGTATGGATCGCGAGATATCGGCCATGTTGCGGGCGGAATACACGAAAAAAGGAGTTAAGTTTCAGCTGGGAACCACGGTTACGGCCATACACGGCAACACGGTGGAGGTTTCGAAAGACGGAGCTGTAAGCACCGTTACAGCCGAAAAAATACTTGTAAGCGTAGGCAGGCGTCCGGTTACCAAAGGATTCGGACTGGAAACACTGGAACTGGAGATGAACCGGGCCGGTATTAAGGTAAATGCCTTTATGCAGACTTCGCACCCCAATGTATACGCCTGTGGAGACATAACCGGCTTTTCGCTTCTGGCGCATACAGCTGTAAGCGAAGCCGAACTGGCAATCAAACATATCCTGGGTAAGGCTCCGCAGGGAATCAACTATCTTACAGTTCCGGGGGTGGTCTATACCAATCCGGAGGTTGCCGGAGTCGGTAAAACAGAAGAACAACTACAGCAAGAGGGTGTTGCCTATACGAGCCGTAAACTACCTATGGCCTTTTCGGGCAGGTTTGTTGCTGAAAACGAACAAGGAAACGGACTGTGTAAAATATTGCTGTCGGCAGACGGCACCATCCTGGGCGCCCATCTGCTGGGCAACCCAGCATCCGAACTTATCGTCAACCTGGGTATAGCCATTGAAAAGAATATGACGGCCCGAGAACTTAATTCCATGGTTTTTCCGCATCCAACGGTGGGAGAAATCATAAAGGAGACTTTATTTACATAGAAATAGCTACCTTTGTACCCAAATAAAACGTAATAGTGAGTACATTGGTAACCATACAAGCTAGCGGAACCCACGGATTTGAAGGATTTGTGGGTATCCGCCTCTGGGACGGACAACTGATCAACGATGTAATGTTTGCATTGCTTCTTGTTCAGTTGTCTGTTTTTGCCATAGTGTACCGCAATTATATCCGTCACTTCATTAAGATGACAAAAGATGTGTTTCTGGTTAAAGAGCGCCACAGTCTCTTTACACAAACCGTCTCCAACGATGTTTTTTACAGAAACTTCATGATTTACCAGGCACTTTTATTGTGCTCGCTTGCCATCTACGCCATCGGCCGGTCGTACGGATACGTATCCCGGTTAAACGAAACGCAGACTCTGCTCACCATAGCAGGCCTGTTGGGTGTATCCTTCCTGTTTTATCAGTTCAAGCAATTCATCTATTTCATTATGGGTGTCATAATGGACGACCACTTCAAATACAAGCTGTGGAAAACAAGTTATAACGCCATCATCGGTTTATGGGGTGTTATTTTATATTTGCCTGTTTTATGGCTCTCTTTCGTAGAAACCTATACGGCTACCCCCACAATATTGTTCATTATTAGCTATATTTTGTGTCGATTTGCAATTATTTACAAAACGATACGGATATTTTACAAGAAAAAAAGCGATTTATTCTACTTAAGTTTGTACCTTTGCGCCCAAGAAATTTTACCTCTGGTATTTTTGTACGAAGGTTTAACTTATTTGTATAACTTTATCGAGACAAGTACTTTATGGCATTGAAAATAAAAAAAGTATTGGTGTCACAACCCAAGCCTGCAACCGAGAAATCTCCGTATTTCGATATAGCAGAGAAATTTGGAGTGGAAATAGATTTCCGCCCATTTTTTAAAGTAGAACCGTTAACTTCCAAAGAGTTCAGACAACAGAAAATCTCCATTTTGGATCATACAGCCGTGGTGTTTACATCGAGGCATGCTATCAATCACTTCTTCCATCTGTGCGAAGAGCTGAGGGTAACCATCCCGGAGACGATGAAATACTTTTGTGTTACGGAAGCAATTGCAGTTTACCTGCAAAAATACATTGTATACAGAAAGCGCAAAATCTTTTTCGGTCAGACCGGAAAGGTGGAAGATCTGGCCGTTGTTATAGGTAAACATCCCAAGGAAAAGTACCTGATACCGGTATCAGATGTTCACAAGGAAGATTTGATTTCGTTGCTTGAAGCAAAGAAAATCAGCTACACCAAAGCGATTATGTACAGAACTGTAAGCAACGATTTTGAGGATAACGAGAAATTCGATTACGATATGCTGGTATTCTTCAGCCCGTCCGGAATCTCTTCTTTATTGAAGAACTTCCCCAACTTCGAGCAGAAAGATATCAAAATCGGATGTTTCGGACCTACTACAGCAAAAGCAATCAAAGATGCCGGTTTAAGGCTGGACATGGAAGCTCCTACACCGGAGGCTCCCTCCATTACAGCTGCCCTGGAAATATACCTGAAAAAGCAGCTGTCCGATAAAGGATGATAGATAGAAGGCAAACTCTTTCAAAAGAAGAACGGCTTTCGTGGAAACGTCACATTGATTTGTTGTTTGCCGAAGGCCGTTCTTTTATATCTTTCCCCCTTCGGGTAGTATATCTTCCGGTAGAAGAAAAGGAGCTCCCGTCGAGGGTAGCCATTATGGCCAGTGTTCCCAAAAAGAAATTCAAACGGGCCAACAAGCGGAACCTTATTAAAAGGCAGATACGCGAAAGCTACCGGATACACAAATACGACCTGATTGATCCGCTGCAAGAGAAAGGAACCAGCATGCTTGTTGCCTTTTTATATGTAGATAAGGAGATCCGTACCTTTGCCGAGATTGAAAAATCCATGATCAAGGCCCTGAAGGCCCTCAAAGATAAATGAAGAAATTCTTCACCTACATCCTTTTATTGCCGGTATATTTTTACAAGTATTTTATTTCACCCATGACTCCGGCTGCGTGCAGGTACACTCCCACCTGTTCCGAATATGCTGTACAGGCCCTCAGGAAACACGGTCCCATCAAAGGACTCTATCTGGCTATAAAACGAATACTCCGCTGCAACCCCTGGGGTGGAAGCGGTTACGATCCGGTTCCCTGATATGCATTACGTAGATATACATACCCACCACACCCCTCACCAGGTATCCTCCGGTACAGACTCATACGCCTGTATCGTAAATCTGATCATCGCAACGGAAGGGCAGCAACAGCCAGACACTCCAAACGAAAACAGCATCTACTATTCGGCAGGCATACACCCGTGGTACATCAGCGACCCCCACCAGCAAATGGAGCTGCTGCGCCACACCTGCAACCGGCCGAGCATCGTGGCACTGGGCGAAGCAGGACTGGACACACTTGCCTCCACGCCTTTCATCCTGCAGGAAAAAGTCTTCCGCCAGCAGATAGCCTTGTCTGAAGCACTCTGCAAACCGCTGGTTATACACTGCGTAAAAGCCTGGCAACAGCTAATCACCATCAAAAAAGAGATGGCCCCCCGCATGCCCTGGGTGATACACGGGTTCAGGGGCAACAAGCAATTGGCCGAACAGCTCATACACCAGGATTGCTGGCTCTCCTTCGGCGAAAAATTCAATCCAGAAGCCGTACAGGCAGCCTATCCGAACCGTATTCTGGCAGAAACGGACGAAAGCCAGCTCTCCATCCAAAAAATATACCAACTACTTGCTGATGCCTCCGGAATAGATGCACAGCTATTTTCCAACACATTAAGAGAGAATGTTCGCACGGTTTTTACTCTTTGATTTAAAAATAAGTACTAACTTTGCCTCACTCAAATAATACAATAATTTAGTACGATGAATTTTGTTGAAGAATTAAGATGGAGAGGCATGATTCATGACATGATGCCCGGTACAGAAGAACAGTTACAAAAAGAGATGACCTCTGCCTACGTTGGTATCGATCCAACCGCAGATTCTTTACATATTGGACACCTGGTAGGCGTTATGATGTTAAAGCACCTGCAGCGTGCCGGTCACCGGCCCATCGCCCTGATAGGCGGCGCTACCGGAATGATTGGCGATCCATCCTTAAAATCGGCAGAGCGTAACTTATTAGACGAAGCCACCCTTCGTCATAATCAGGAAAGCATTAAAAACCAGCTGGCTAAGTTTCTGGATTTCGATTCGGACGCCCCTAATGCCGCCAAGCTGGTTAACAACTACGACTGGATGAAAGGCTACTCATTCCTCAATTTCATTCGCGACATCGGTAAACACCTTACCGTAAACTATATGATGTCTAAAGACTCCGTAAAGAAACGCCTCAGCTCGGAATCAAACGTAGGAATGTCTTTCACTGAATTCTCGTATCAGCTATTGCAAGGATACGACTTCCTGTACCTGTACCAGCACGAAGGATGCAGACTGCAGATGGGTGGCTCCGATCAATGGGGTAACATCACAACCGGAACAGAACTGATCCGCCGCAAGCAGGGAGGCGAAGCCTTCGCCCTTACCTGTCCGCTTATCACCAAAGCAGACGGTGGCAAGTTTGGTAAAACCGAATCGGGCAACGTGTGGCTGGACCGCCGCTATACCTCTCCCTATAAATTTTATCAATTCTGGCTTAACGTAAGCGATGCCGACGCAGCCAAATATATAAAGATCTTCACTGCCCTGAGCAAAGAAGAGATTGCCGACCTGGAAGCAGAACAGGCAGCCGCACCCCATCTGCGTCCGCTGCAGAAGCGTCTGGCCAAAGAGGTAACCATCATGGTACACTCTGAGGAAGACTACAATGCAGCCGTTGAGGCATCCAACATCCTGTTTGGCAATGCCACATCCGAAGCCCTTAAGAAGCTGGACGAAGACACTCTGTTGGCCGTATTCGAAGGCGTACCCCAATTTGAAGTATCCATGGACGAATTTGCTACAGGCATCAAAGCTGTAGATCTGTTTACAGAAAAAGCTGCCGTATTCCCCTCCAAAGGCGAAATGCGTAAGCTGGTTCAGAGCGGTGGTGTAAGTGTAAATAAGGAAAAGCTGGCAACGGCCGACGAGGTAGTAACCTCTGCATCGTTGCTGAACAACAAATACTTGCTTGTACAAAAGGGTAAGAAGAACTACTTCCTGCTCATTATAAAGTAAAATTTCGAGCAATAGATTTGCAAAGTTAAAAAATATGCTTACCTTTGCAACGCTTTACAATAAAGCATCGGATTGTCTCATGGTGTAATGGTAGCACTACAGTTTTTGGTTCTGTCTGTCGAGGTTCGAATCCTCGTGAGACAACAGAAAGGAAAAAAGGTTTGGAATGAAAATTTCAAACCTTTTTCTTTTTTAGGGCTTTTGAGTTGAGTGGTATTTGCTCTGATACCTGGCATTCTTTGCATTTGCAAATACGATACATGGTCTTTTTTGCGTGACCGGCTCCTCCAGGAGTGTAATATATAACACCTGCCTCTGATAATGTGTTACGGGCCACCTTAAAAGCAGCCAGAGATGTGCCACAGTTTGCTGCAGTTCGTTTATCAGCATGTGGGAAAGTACTTGGCCAGGCTAAAATGTTGGCAATTTTGAGTAGATAAAAGAAAACAGTGGTCTTTGCAGGTGAGAACTGGTAAATTTGATCTAGTTTCCAGAAACAATTGATCAGACCAATGTAGGTGTTTGTCCGTTATTTTTTCTTTTCCATAAATTTTTGATTTATGTACGCTTTTCTTCTCCTTCACTTACATGAATGATTTCCTCTTCAGAAATCTGTCTGTTGATGTCTTTATTTAGTTATAGTCTAATATATTAATATAAAGGTCTAGACTTAGGTATAAGTTTTCTGATACCTAGATTGAGAGAAATAGTGTTATTTTTCCAGAAAATATTTTTCCAAAAGCTCGTTGAAACGAGGATCAGATTTGATGTTATCTAAGTCTGAATCGGTTAAGATATGTTCTTTGCTTGGGTTTGACTTAAATTTTAAACTTTTTTCGAGCCAGGTTAAAGCAACATCTTTTTGGTCAAGGAGCGAAAATAAACAAGCCAAATTATATGAACCAGAAGCTTCCTCAATTGCTTCTGCTTCTAGTAGAATAGACTCAATTTCTTGTTTATAGCTGATTAAGTCATTTTTAAGTTGGGCAAGAGATAATAGAGCTGTTCCCAAATTTGCAAATATGCTTTTATTATTAGGGTTTATCTCTGATGCTTTTTTTAATTTTTCAAAACTTTCTTCAAATAGCTTTTCGTTGTTGATAATTCTTGCACACACCGAAAGCGCGATTCCCCAGTTAAAGAATATTCTATAATTCTTTGGATTTATTTCTGCTGCTTTTTGATACTTATCAAAACTCTCAATAAACAAATTTAAATTATTATTTAATTGGGCGCAATCGTAAAGAACATTTCCCCAATTAAAAAATATACTATCATTCTTAGGGTTTATCTCTGATGCGATTCGATACTTTTCGAAACTTTCCATAAACAGCCGGGAATCATTATTTTTTTTTGCAAAATCTGAAAGAGCATTTCCCCAGGCATTGAATAAACTATCATTGTTAGGATTTATCTTTGCTGCTTTTTGATACTTATCAAAACTCTCAATAAACAGACTTGAATCATTGTTTATTTGAGCCCAATCTGAAAGGGCATTTCCCCAGTTAATGTATAATTTTTCATTTTTTGGATTTATTTCTGATGACTTCTTATACTTTTCTATACTTTCCTTAAATAGTTGAGAATCATTGTTTATTTGGGCCCAATCTGAAAGGGTATTTCCCCAGTTATTAAATAGTTTATCATTTGTCGGATTTATCTCTGATGCTTTCTTATACTTTTCTAAGCTCTTATTAAATAGATCTGAATCATTGTTTAATTGGGCTAAGTCTGAAAGCGCAGCCCCCCAGTTATTTAATACACTATCATCTTTTGGATTCATTTCTGATGCTTTCTTATACTTCTCAAAGCTCTCATTAAACAGTCTGGTATCATTATTAATTTTTGCAGATTTGAAGAGAGCATTTCCCCAGTTATAAAATATACTACCATCATTTGGATTTATTTCTGATGCTTTCTTATACTTCTCAAAGCTCTCATTAAACAATTGAGAATCATTGCTTATTTCAGCAAAGTCTGAAAGAGCAATTCCCCAATTATTGAATATACTATCACTTTTTGGATTTATCTCAGCAGCATTTTGGTACTTTTTCAAACTCTCCAAAAACAGTTTTTCGTCATTGTGTATTAGGGCCCAATCCGAAAGAGCATTACCCCACATGTTTAATATTTTATCGTAGCCATCAATATTCTTGGATACTTTTCGAAAATATACAACTGCTTCATCGTATTTAGATTCCAGATATGCCTTAATTCCTTTAATTGCCCAATCTTTATCCTCGTAATTACTCTCAGTCTTTGTTTTAGCTAAATTATCAACGTACTCATTTATTTCTAGTGATTCTTTACGATTTTCTTCATTGCTAACTACATTTTCTTTTTTACCAGAAATTTTTAATGCAATTTCGTCTATTGCATCACTATTAAGTTTAATATTATCAACATACTCATCTCCCTGTTTTTTCGCTTTTTCGATTTCTCCTATTAAATCATAGCAAATTAGAAGTTGCTTTTCTATTTCATTTTTACTACTTCTAGCATCCTCATTAATCCTATTAAGTTGTTGATTTATATTTCTTTCACTAGCGTTTACTTTCCATGTAGAAAAAATACTATATCCAGTAGCCACAAAGCTTAAGAAACCAATCAATATAGCAGAAAAAGCCAACCACTTATCTATTTTCACCAAAGCATTGTCAATATACTTATCTTGCCTTTGGATATTGTCTTTTATGTGTTCGTTTAAATATTGAATTTCATTTTTTAAATTTTGAATTTCATAAGAATCTATTTCTTGCTGGAGTTTTAATTCATACTCTGTCTGGGTGTATGATGGTTGTTGCATTACAGTTTGTTTTTGAGCAACTGCATTCGTGCAAATTAAGATAAATAGCAATATGAATATGAAGCTTTTCATAATAGACCTTATATTAATTTAGGTATTTGAATTAAATATCATTTGTCAATCTACTAAGTTCAGATTTTGCCAAAGAATTTTCTGGTTCAATCTCAAGAATTCTTTTATAATTTTCTATAGCATTTATATTATCATTTGTAATAGAATAAACACTAGCACGTTCTAAATAATAAACTAATGTTGATTGCTCTAATTCTATAGCTTTTGTAAATGCTTTTATTGCAGATTGATACTCCTCTTTTACTTTATATAATTGACCTAATTTCCAATAATAATATGCACTATTTTGTAGTTTAAGAGCCTTATGATAATAATCAATTGCCAAATCATATTTATTGAGTTTGGCATATAAATCAGCGATATTGGCAATTGATACATCATCCCGGCTGTCTCTTTCTAGTGATTTATTGAAATAGTCTATTGATCTTTCGTAATCATTAAGTACCTTATATATTGCTCCTAAAAAAAAATAATTAACAGGATTGTCTCTATTCAAATTTACTGCAATTTGATAGTTTTTAATTGCTAAATCATATGATTTTATAGTAAAATATACATAAGCAAGTCCAGAAAAATTGTATGCTTTCTGACCATCCATCCCTATTGCAATTTTATATTTTTCAATGGCCAAATCATATTCTTGATTACTGCACAAACTGCCTCCCAGAAAATAATAATAAATAGGGCGGTTGTTATTTATCTGTATGGCTTTGTCAAAACAATCAATTGACAATTTATAGTCTTTTGAATCGTTCGATATTAGGCCTTTAAGATAATATAAATGATCATTGTTATCATTAATCGCAATAGCTTCATTTATTTTTTGTAAAGCTAAATCATATTTTTCTTCTTTTCTATGCGCTTCTGCTTCAGAAGTCAGTTGACTAATTTTTCTTTGTTTTTCTGCTTCTAGAATTATCTTATTCGTCTCTGCTAATGCTTTTTCGTTAATACCTTTAATCAAAGATTCAGAATCTTCTTCTAATTTTCTCATTTTAGATTTTACACTTTCATCTAGTCCTAATAATTTTTTATTAAGTTCATCAATAATAGCATATGCTTTGTTTATAGCATCTTCTTGTTTAAATACAGCATAAAAGCTGAATATCAAGAAAACTATTGTTATAATTCCAGCCCAGAGACTTAATGTTGAATATTGTTGATCAATATATTGAAGATGAATATCAATCATTGATTTAGTTTCTTTTGCATTAACATCTAATTCTTGTTTTAATGCATCGGAACTTCGCTTAAGTTCTTCGCGATGAGAAATAATGTAGTTAATGTATAAAATAGAATCTTTATTTGATTCTAGCGAGTCGCTGTATGCATTATCCAACCGCGACTGGGATATGGCTAATAGAGAATCTAATTTATATATTGCTCCTATTTTTTGCTTTGCAAAAGACAATGATTCACTTTGGTTAGATATAATTTTCTCTCTATAGTCTTTTGCCTCTGTAAAATTGATATATGTTATTGCACCATAAACAAGCAGCGCAAGAATTATTATTCCATAAAACCAAGAAGACCACCTACTATCCGGTGTTTTAACTCGCTTGTCTACAGTTTCTTTTTTAGTATTGTTACTCATAAATAGATATTGAGAATTAGTAAAATTTGAGAGGCTAAATATAGTGATTAGTTTTTGATTTAATGGTTCTGGCACTCTATTATATATAACGGAATAATTGAAAAAAGACAAGTAATAAAATATTACTAAAAAAATACCAAGCGATTTGTTATATGCAAAATAATTAATTTATTTTACACATTCGAAATGTGATGTTTTATTGATTTCAAAATATAGAAAATTAATTGTTAACCATCTAAATTTATTTGTATGCCAATAGATGTTCGTAAAAGGAATAAAAATATGAGAAATATCTCAACAGATATATTAGATACACCAATCTATCGAATTATATCTATTGAACGTTTATTTGAGATGTTTGAAATGAGAAAATTAATATTACCAAAAGTTAATACATGGGAAGATCCTTATGAAAACTTTTTTTTAAAATCTGATTTTCTAATGAATACAAATGTAGTAACTACTACAAATGTAAGAAACCGAATTTACGGACAATGTTGGAGTAAATTTAAAGATTCAGATGCATTATGGCGTATGTATTCTCCAGAAAAAAAATGTGTACGAATAAAAACAACTGTAGCTAAACTATTCAATACCATTTATACAAATGATGATTGCTCAGATAAATCATATGTTGGGTTTGTTTCATATAAAACTAAAAAAGAGATTACAAAATGGGTAAAGAACAAAAATGTTAATATGTCATCAATCAGTAAAATAACTGTAAACTCACAGTTTATAAAGAGAAATAATTTTTCTCATGAAAAGGAAGTTAGAATAATTCACATTTTGCAAACATTTGTTGATTGCCCTAACTTCGTTAAGTTTGATATTAATGTGCATGATTTTATAGAAAATATTACATTTGATCCAAGAGTTGATGACTCCTTTTATGAATCTATTAGGCAACAAATAAAAAGAGAATACCATTATAAGTTAAGCCGAATAAATAAATCTGTTCTATATAAATTTGATCCCATTGGAGTAGAAATCAGATAAAATATTTTATTTAAGCAATGTAAATATTGTCTCTTAAAAAATGTCTCTAATTGGTTTTTTAATACATACATACGGAGGTTATGGTAGCTTATTTAAGGTATTATAATTTCATGTATACGGCCCTTTGAGTGAAGTAATGGAAGGTTATTTCAGTTGCGAATAAGTATAACAAAAACGAGAAATAACTTATATTAATCAAATTTCCTCTTTAAATAGCAAGCAATGGTGTTCCGTGCGCAATATCGTTTGATTGGCCCAATTTACTAGTCCAGATTCCATCTCTTTTTTGGAGAGATGCATGTGTACAGTTGTTGTCTTTATCTTTATATAAAGCAACTTTTATATAATCTTCTTCGAATCGCCAGTCGTCACATAACATATATCCAATTATCTCAAACGCTTTAGTATAAGCTGAAATTTCAGGGCTTATTTCAACTCCTTAAGGACATCATCAAGACCTATTCCATCTGGGCTATATTGCATACATCTGTCATTATAATTATATGCCCAAGCAATGCAATTATAACGATTAGTAGCAGGACTAGTTATCTTAAAACATGGATCAAATGATAGACCTGGGAAAAGTGTAACTAATATATTTTTTATTTGCTCAACTTCTTCACCCATAGTTTACATGCATCTTCAATAGTAGTCTTCGGATTATTTGAATTTGCTCTCCATAAAAATATTTAATGCCCAAACAAGAATAGACGGACCTTTCTTTAGTTCTTCAACAATTAATGGTGATACATTTTTCCCATAGCAACAATTGAATATATCACACCAAATGTGCCGGATATATCACTCTTAAATGTGTCACTTTTCACAGGCTGTAATTAGATTGCTAAAGTAATTATTTATATTGTTTTTAAGTCTCATTGACTCTCTGTTTAATTCTATTCAGTTGGTATTGCCTATTAATCGATCCATAATAGCATCTGCTAGAGTTGGTTCATCAATGTAGTCATACCATTTTTATTCTTTCAACAATGTATCGTCAACCTTTGATAAAACAATTTTCTTAAAATCTTTTTTATTGATATATTTTTTCAGGATTGAATGCTCCCATTGTGGGCGATTCCCTTTATGGGAAAGGGGGCGGCCGACTCTATCTTCATGCCGAGAGTCTTTCATTCTGGCATCCGTTAACCGGACAAGAGCTCTGTCTGCAAGCGAAAGCACCCTTTTAACAAATGCTTCTGTTTATTAGCCATTTCTATACGTATAAGTAAGGCAAATACAATAATTAATTGCATCTTTACAAAGCATACTTTTGTTATACTGCGGCTGTAGTATGATCATTCCACAGTTGGTGCATGATAATACCTCAACTGTGGAATGACTGTTTATCAGCTGAAGTATGACCAGCTTATGCAAGTATCAGAAAGAATTGTTCACCTTAAAACCAATAAAAAACAACTGTGTGGCCGCAAATTAGAAGTTAGTACGTAACCCAGACCCAGCTAATAGCGACGAACTAAAACCATTACACCCCCGCATCAAATCACTTGGAACACTTAGCATCGAGCAGTTGGACCACCGCGCACAGGGCCGAAGCAGCCTGTCGCCTGCCACCATCAAAAGCGCCTTACAGGTTATTTCACAAGTCTCTGTAATAAGACAAGACATAATTGGCACACAAACGGCTGTTAGATAAGCTATAAGCATTACATAACAGCCGTTTGCCTACATTTTTCAAGGCTGACAGATGACAGATCAAATTGCATCTATCACCCCTATCTATCATTAAGCATCACCCTGTAATACAATAATTTAACCCTCTAAAATGAGGGATGACAGATGTTTTCGCGTTTAATTCGTGTTGGAACGGATTAACGCGATTACAGACTACTTTCTAACCTGTTTGAACATCCAGCTCAGGAAGTCGGGTTCTTTAAAGGCGGGTACCCAGCTTCCGTGGTTTACACCGGGGTATTCGGTATATTGCACTTCGGCTCCGATGGACTTCAGGGTTTTATAGGCTTCCTGCGAGAACTTGGGTAGTACTACATCGTCGTCTGCTCCGTGGAAAAGACGGAACGGGGTTTTGCCTTTATACCTGGCCAGACGGTCGGTATTGACTGCTCCGCAGATAGGAACAGCTGCTGCAAAGAGGTTGGGGTAACGGCATACGAGGTCGAAGGTTCCCATTCCTCCCATGGAGAGTCCCGTTACATAGATGCGCTTGGTATCTACCACCCCTTTGGCAATGTAACTGTCCAGCAGTTCTTTTACCGCTGCAAGGGGTTCGGTAATGGGGGCATTGGCCGGGAAGGTTCTGAACATGCGTTCCTGGGGTGTAACCGGACGTTTAATGGCTACCCAGTAGTTCTTGGTAGGTACGTCGGGCAGTTCGGGGCATTGTGGCGCCAGCACAATGGCGGGATAGTCTGCACGGTTCTGCAGATTGGTAAAGAGGTCCCATCCGTGTACCAGCTGTTTCTCGTTGTCGTTGCCACGCTCGCCCGCTCCGTGCAGGAACAGGATTACGGGATATTTCTGCTCCGGACAATAGTCTGCGGGCAGCAGCACCCGGTAGTTCAGCTTATAGCCGTTTTGAGTGGTAAACTGTTTTTTAAGGAAGCTCAGCTTGTCGCCGGCCGTGGCCTGAAACGCACCCATCAGGCAGATACAGAAAGCAATACATTTTAGAATTCTCATCGTATGTTTTATTTAAAGTTACTCAACTTTAAGGGTTCCGCTCAGATCTGATATGCCATTCTCGCCAAAAGCTTCGATAGCGAAATAGTAGCTCTGATCTGTAGTGAGGCTTTTCAGCAACAGGGAGTTGTCTCCATATACCATCCACGAGCTGTACAGCTTGTCCGGAGCAATACCCCAACGGATGTTGTATCCCTGACAGTCTTTTTGAGCCTGCCATGTTATCTGCGCATCGCGGCGGTCTGCCAACCGTTCAACCTTAAATCCCTTTACCGCTGCCGAACGCTTACCTTCGCCCTTACCAAACACCCGAAGGTCTGAGATGGCAAGGTGCGGAGTGGGTATCTCTATGTTGCGGTAACGCACGTAACGCACCCTGACCGGAACCTCCAGCTCTACATAGTCGTTGGGTGTATCCTTGTAGCTTTTGCTACGGTTCACCAGGGTTACCCACTTGGAACCGTCTTCCGATCCCTCCACAACGTAACGGTGGCGCAAGGTAATATCTTTTCCGTACATATCCGATTGATAGTCGTGATAATTTACCTGTATGGCATATACCTTACCCGGACGTACCAGGTCTATCTGCAGCCATTGGGTGGAATCGTTGGAGGCTGCCATCCAGAAGCTTTTCACCCGTTCGTCTGTTGCCTTGCCGGCTTCGTGACCAGCCACCGCAGTGGAGGATTGAGCGGGTTTATTGTACGACAGCAGCATCCATCCGGTAAAGGTTCCGTGCTTACCCGGTTCGGCCGGGGCAAAATGGGGATAATCTCCGTAGTTGGTGTTGCAGTACATGAGTCCCTCATTGTCGAAATACAACGGATACATGCACAGGCGACGCTCCCAGTTAACGGTGGCCGAAAGCGACATGGATGCAAAGTGCCAGTAATGACCTCCGGGCCCTGTTACCGTACTTCCGTGTCCGGCTCCGTTCATGAAGCCTCCGGGTTTATAACTGATGGGATTATTAGGTGCGTAACGGTAGGGACCAAGGGGATGGTCCGCCACATATACACCGTCTGCATAAACATTGAACTCGGTTCCGGGTGCGGCATACTGCATGTAGTACTTGCCGTTGTGCTTGGTGAGCCAGGGTCCTTCCATGTAACCTCCCAGAACGGTATCGGCATGATTTTCGCCAAAGCGTTCCCAGCCGTGCTTTTGCATATCGAGATTGAAGAGGGGCACGGTTTCGCCGTCTACCAGAAAGCGACGGTTCTTGTCCAGCTTCTTACCCCGGATAGGATATACGTTGGACGATCCCCAAAACATATAGGCCTGATCCTCGTCGTCGATAAACAATGCCGGATCCTGCAAGTCGTGCAAGATGGCGGGCACAGCTTTCCAGTCACCCTTTTTGGGATTGTCTGTATAAAGAATACTCATAGCTCCGGAGGGGTTGCCGGTAACATACAGTACAGAGTCTTTGTAGTTGTGGGCTGCCGGAGCATTGCTTCCCTCGAAGTACCACTTCTCCGGGGTGATGAAATGCCAGTTGAGCAGGTCTGTAGAATGCCAGTATCCGTGCGACCGGGTAACGAACATATAATACTCTCCTCTGAACTCCACCACAGCAGGATCGGCTCCGGAGCGATAGGAAAGATTTTTGTCCGAATTGTAAATCATATAGGTATAGTCCACATTGAGCGGATTGCAGTAGGTACTGGCCCGCATATCCTGAGCATCTGCCGGCAACGAACAAAGCAATCCACCGGCAACGACTAACAACAAGGAAATAATGGTGTGTTTCATGTTCCAAATGTATTAATTATGAATAATATGTCAATGCAGCTCTGCTGTTTTGACTATTATCATTCGTGTTTATTTTTTAATTTTTCTCTATAAGAATCCATTATAAACAACCCTCCGGTTTCATCATCCCAATAAAAATATATATTATTAATAAAAGATAAATAAATAATATAACGTACTTTCATATAGCGTTTTTCGGATGCGTCAGACGTATAGAAGATCGCTCCCTGGGCATCTAAAGTTTCATTCAAAACGCCATTAATACCTTTTAGATTATAAAGATTTAATAAAATTGAATCTGTTTCAACTCTCGCGGTTCTATTAAGACTTTCAAATAAAAGACTATCGACAGTTATAGTTTTTTGTTGAGAAATATTATGAAATAATTCCTCCTTAAAAGAATCTTCTGAGACAATCTTGATATTCATCATTTCATATAGGCTATGCGAGCTTAAACAACATAATATTGAATCAGACTCTGGGCTTTTAATTGAAACAATTAAAGGTGGTGAATCCGGAAAATAGAAATCCTCCATAATAACATCATATAATTTCTGATTTGCCGACTCATTCTTACAGGAGCATAGCCAGATCATTATTCCAATTAATAATATGATGTTAATTTCTTTATTTTGAATAGACATGTTTATTCTTATTTATGTAATTTATTTTGAATAATATTCTCATTTTCAATTCTAGCATGTTCCAAATGTATTAATTATGAATAATATGTCAAAACAGCAGAGGGTGCGTTATGCACCCTCCAAACAAAATAAGATCTGATAACCTGAACAATCCGATTTTGCCTGATTACTTTGCCGTATAGACCAGAGAAGCCTGGTTTGTTTCGTCGGCTGCATCGGCAGCCACCCATAGCTCGAAATTTCCCGGTTCGGCAGTGTACTTCAGGTCGATATCATAGAATGACAGCTCGGCTTCTGTAACAGTGAAGCTTACCTTCTTACTTTCGCCGGCCTTGAGGGCTACCTTCGTGAATCCTTTCAGCTCTTTAACCGGACGGGTTACACTGGCAACCAGGTCGCGGATGTATAGTTGAACCACTGTTTCGCCGTCTACCGTCCCCGTATTTTTCACTTCGGCGGTTACCGTTACCTTATCGCCTTTTCCCATGCTGCTTTTATCCATCTGCATGTTGCTGATCTGGAATGTAGTGTAGCTCAGTCCGTATCCAAAAGGATACAACGGGGTGTTTGCCACATCCAGGTACGACGATTTGTAATCCATCTTGGGGTTGTCGGCCGGCAATGGACGTCCGGTATTTTTATGGTTGTAATAGATGGGAAGCTGACCTACATTGCGGGGGAACGACATGGTAAGGCGGCCCGAAGGGTTATAATCGCCGGCTATCACATCGGCCAGTCCGTGTCCGGACATGGTACCCAGATACCAGGCTTCCATAATGGCATCCAGATTGGCATCTTCCCACGAAAGATCAAGCGGACGACCATTCATCAGCACTACTCCCACCGGTTTTCCGGTTTTCTTAAGCTCTTTAAGCAATTCCTGCTGTGCTCCCGGCAAACGGATGTCCGAACGGCTTGCTGCTTCGCCAGACCAGTTGAAATCTTCACCCATAACAGCCAGCACCACATCGGCACGACGTGCCGTGGCAAGCGCTTCGGCAAACCCATCGCGGTTGTCGGTGGTAAGGTCGCAGCCCTGGGCGTAGACAAACTTAACATTGGTTCCCGCATATTTTTCGGTAAGGCCTTCGTACAGCGACACGCTTTGTTCGCGGTTACCCTTGCCTGCCCACTCGCCGTTCTGGTTTACTTTGTCCTTCACCATCGGTCCGATCAGGGCCACGGTAAGGGATTTATCTTTGGTGATGGGGAAAAAGCGGTTGTCGTTCTTAAGCAGTACGATGGAACGGGCTGCTGTTTCGCGGGCTGCCTGTAGGAATTCCGGTTTCATGATGGTGTTCTTCTCACGCTCTTTGTCCAGGTAACGATACGGATCGTCAAACAGACCGAGAATAAACTTCATCTCCAGGATACGGCGCACGGCATTGTTGATGGTCTCTTCAGACACTTTTCCCTCTTCAACCGATTGTTTCAAATACTTACTGAACACGGCTCCGGTCATATCCATATCGATACCGGCATTAGCAGCCAGTTCGCCGGCCTCTTTCTCGTCGGCTGCCACACCGTGGGGAACCAGTTCGTTGATACCGGTATAGTCGGTCACCACAAACCCTTTGAAGCCCCAATCGTTACGAAGCAGATCGGTAAACAGGAACTTGCTTGCCGTACTAGGTACACCTCCTATTTCGTTGAAAGAGGCCATATAGGTTGCAACACCGGCCTCGTGAGCGGCTTTGTAGGGAGGCATATAATAATTCATCAATGTATTGAGAGAAAGCTCGGCATTGTTGTAATCGCGTCCAGATTCGGCAGCTCCATAAGCAGCAAAGTGCTTGCAGCAGGCCAGCACCGTATGTAGGTCTTGAAGCGATTGCCAGTCTTTTCCACCCTGAAAACCCTCCACACGGGCTTTGGCGATAAGGCTGCCCAGGTAAGGATCTTCGCCGGCACCCTCCATCACTCGTCCCCAACGGGCATCGCGGGCGATATCCACCATGGGTGCAAAAGTCCAGTGAATTCCTTCGGCCGAGGCCTCTTCGGCAGCGATGGCAGCCGATTTACGCATCAGCTCGAGATCCCACGAGCTGGCTTCTGCCAGAGGCATGGGGAAGATAGTGCGAAAACCGTGAATTACATCGTATCCAAACAACACGGGAATCTTAAGGCGCGATTCGGCCAAAGCCATCTCCTGCAGTTTGCGTACTCCGTCTACGGTATAGGCGTTGAATATACTTCCTACCAATCCCTTACGCAGATACGGCTCGAAATCGTCTGCCATAATGGGTCCCGTTACATCCCAGTTGCATGAGAACTGGGCCATCTGGCCAATTTTCTCTTCCAGCGTCATCAGTTTCAATACCGAATCCACACGCTGTTCGATGGTTTTGTCTCCACTATAGCTTTTCCATCCGCTTGCCGAAGGCTTACATCCTCCCAACGCCGCAAGCAGGGTCAAGCTGGTGATAACCGTTACAATCTTCTTCATTTCAATCTATTCTTTTATGCATTAAAGACTACGCACTTGTTTATACCTTAATCGGCCGCAACCGTAAAACCTAATTTCTTCAATCCCTGCTGTACTTCCGGACAACTCATAAACAACCGCCAGAGCAAGCCGGTACGATAATTCTCGATCATAGGAGTGATGGTGCACTGATCGATGGCCAGGTAGCGTTTAGGATACCAGTTGCTTTGCTCGCTGAAAGCATCATAAAAACCATATTTACCCCAGATACTGTCGCCCAGATTAAAGTAGAAATGCTTCAGAGCCTTAAGAGATTCATCCGGCGTATAAGGGAAGCTGGAAAGTGCTGCTGTGGGTGAAATCACACCAAGGTCGTTTGAGGGCATGTGGGCATTGTAGCCCTGTACGGAATAACTGGCTGTAAGTCCCCAGCAATCAGCTCCGTATCCTTTAAACTTACCCGGATTCTCTACACAATGGTTGTAGTTGATGAGGGTATGATTCCTGTTCAACTCCCAATAATCGGCATAGGCATCGCTCAGTCCTTTGGGATTGAGACCGATATAGGAATAATGTGCCCAGAAAAGAGGTCCACCCAGCGCCTCAGCCCCGTTGTGTTTAAGTATAAGCGGCAGACCATAGGCCGTAGCATCGCTCTTGATAGCCCCCTTACGAGCCCAGCCGTTGTGATAGGCGGAAGCCGGTATGGGATATGTGGGCGACGAAGCCGCCAGGATATAAGTGATAAGGCATTCGTTGTATCCTTCCAGCGGGAAATTCATCTCCCAGTTATATTGGGGCGACCAGTGCCAGTAGAGTACATCCTGTCCGTTCTGATACCAGCTCCATTCCATTTCGCGCCAAAGGGTGTCA
>Ga0209639_1000317_pt1 | contig 73013 bp, 61 predicted proteins | sample EPASupsiteHSE605_FD_187268 | JGI IMG/M metagenome (GOLD analysis project Ga0209639, IMG submission 187268) | Bioremediated contaminated groundwater from EPA Superfund site, New Mexico - Sample HSE6-05 (SPAdes) (version 2) | ecosystem: Environmental > Aquatic > Deep subsurface > Groundwater >... | reverse complement strand
ATTGAAAAATATGATATTCCAGGTCGCCAAAGCCGCATAAGTGAGCTTACTGGCAAGCAAAAAGAAATTTACAAATGGTTAGGGGTCGAGTTCCCTACCTAGTTACACATTGGTCGGGAATGCAGGTTATATGTAATAGTTAACGAAAATCGTGTTGTTATAAAAGGTAGAGATCTTAAAGAGAGTTCTTGGATCTTTACACAAGAAATTTAAAATCAGAATGTGAATCTTCAACATAATTAAAGAGAAAGGAGCCTTAGAGCGTACCATGAAAATCATTGCTATTGGAGATTCAATCACGTTAGGATTTCCGTATACTCAAAAAGAGTCATGGGTGACTTATTTTGCTCAAGAACTTCAATATGAGGTAATTAATAAAGGTGTAAACGGGGATTTAACTCAGAACATCTCTGATCGCTTCGAACGAGACGTTCTGGCTTTCAACCCGACCCATGTAATTATCCTTGGTGGAACAAATGATGCTTATGCGGAATACCCTTTAGAAAGTGTAAGTTCAAATTTTAGGGCAATGGTAAAAATGAGTCAAGAACATGGAATCATCCCCATCCTTGGCTTACCAATTCCTTTCTTAGTGGAAGACTACGAATTTTTTCTCCAACAATATCGGAATTGGTTAATAGACTATGCAAAAATGAATAACTTGCCCCTGATTGACTTTTATGCTCCTTTCCTTAAGCGTATAGAGGCAGGCGAGGAATTAAAGCTTTTTGCGGATGAAGTCCATCCAAGTCTTGAAGGGTATAAATTCATGGCTCAAATAGTTCTGAAGGATTTGGAAATTTAAAATAACGCACTGAAGAATAGTTCAAGGGTTCACGTTAAATAATAGGAATATGTGAAGCTGGACGGGTTCACAAAATTGTGGCTCTTGGAGGGTGCGAAAGTGAAAATATATCGTGTCAACATGTCAAAACTCTCATTTGTTGCGGAAGAAGTGCCTGATGAGTGGAAGGTGCTTGGAGGCAGAGGTCTTACTTCGGTCATTGTCGCCAAGGAGGTTGACCCAACCTGTCATCCACTGGGAAGCAAAAACAAATTAGTTTTTGCTCCAGGGTTGCTGACAGGCACCATGGCTGCTAATGCGGGACGCTTATCGGCTGGTGCAAAAAGCCCGTTAACCGGTGGGATCAAGGAGAGTAACTCGGGGGGAACTGCGGCCCAAAGATTGGCGAAACTGGGCGTAAAAGCTCTGATCATCGAGGATATACCGGAAGGAGATAAATGGTACTGTCTTCATGTTCATAAAGACGGCGTGGAAATTAAAGAAGAGACTGAACTCTTGGGAAAGGGCAACTATGAAGTGATTCATACTTTGACCTCGAGGTACGGAGAAAATACCGGAGTACTCACTATTGGTCAGGCTGGAGAATACAAAATGTCAGCGGCTAATATTTCTGTAAAGGATCCTAAAGGTCATATTCGAAGTTTAGGGCGGGGTGGGCTTGGTGCTGTCATGGGTTCCAAACGGATCAAGTTTATATCGTTAGATGACAACGATGGAAAAGGGGTTGAGATCCTCGACAAGGAAAAGTTTAAAAATGCAGCTCAAGTATTTAATAAAGGTTTACTCAGTCACCCTGTAAGCGGGAATGCCCTGCCCAAATATGGGACTAATGTACTTGTCAACATTCTCAACGAGGCTGGCGGACTCCCTACTAAGAACTTCAGAATGGGTCAATTCGAGGGAGCAGAAAAGATTAGCGGAGAGACCATGTATGATACCATCATGAGCAGAGAGGGAGATCCAACCCATGGCTGTCATGTAGGATGTGTTATTCGTTGTTCTCAAACATATAATGATAAAGACAATAAATATCTTACCTCTGGTTTTGAATATGAAACAATATGGGGGTTTGGGGCGGGTTGCACAGTAGATGATCTCGATATTATTGCTCATGTTGACCAGATTTGCGATGACATTGGAATTGATACGATTGAAACAGCCGGAACTATGATGGTGGCTATGGAAGCAGGGATTCTTCCCTGGGGGGATGGTCACGGGATGCTGAAATTATTTACTGAAGAGATCAAAAAAGGTACTTCTCTCGGTCGTATATTAGGTAATGGTGCTGAATTTACAGGCCAAGCTTTCGGAGTAACTCGAATTCCTACAGTTAAACATCAGAGTATTCCGGCCTATGACCCACGGGCGGTTAAGGGTATCGGCGTAACCTATGCTACGACTCCAATGGGAGCAGACCATACAGCGGGGTATTCCGTAACTTCAAATATTTTAAATGTGGGTGGTCATATTGACCCCTTAGCAAAAGAGGGTCAGATTGAACTTTCTAGGAACTTGCAAATTGCCACGGCTTCCATTGATAGCGCTGGTCTCTGTGTTTTCACGGCGTTTGCGATATTGGACTATGAACCTGTTTCTCATGCTCTTATTGACATGATTAATGCTCAATATGGAACAAACTGGTCTGTAGACGACTGGTTTGATCAAGGGCGCTATATTCTTAAAACGGAAAGATCTTTCAATGAAGCGGCAGGGTTTACTAAGCAGGATGACCGTTTACCGGAATTCTTCAGTGAACCTGTACCTCCTCATAACGTTACCTGGGATTTTACTGGTGATGAGCTAGATCAGGTATTTCAGTTTTAGGTGTTTTTGAATAAATAGTTTAAAGTTCAATGGATGTATAATTAAAACTATCTGCAGGCAAGGAGGCAAATGAACATGGAGGTTAATGTAAAACTATTTGGAGATCTTCGAGAAGGACGTTTCAAGGAAGAAAAGACTCAATTAGAGGAAAACAGCCGTGTGATTGATATTATCAATAAGCATAATCTGCCACTGGATAAAGTTGCGATATGCATGGTTAACAGTTGCCAAGCTGAATTTGGACAAGTCTTACAAAACCAGGATACCGTTGCATTTTCTCCTCCAGTCGGGGGCATGTGACAGGAACATACTACTAAAAGAGAGGAGACTAGCTCGGCTAGTCTCCTCTCTTTTAGTAGTCAAACTTTTATCCATTTTGGTGGTACCACTAATGGATGGGTAAAACTGATCAAACAACTCCTAATTGGTCACTTTTTGGGTTACTGTGTAAGAAACTTATGTACTTCTTGTTCAGAATCGTAGCCGATCATTTTGTCTTGAGGTTTACCGTCCTTGAAGAGAATCATAGTAGGCAGATCCTTTACTTCATACATAGTTTGGACTTCGGGAACCTTGTCGACATTCACACGATATATTTCAACTTGGTCATGGAGACTATTGGAAACTTGTTCTAAGACTGAATGGAGTCTTTGACTGTCCGGTACTTTTTCTGAGCTAAATTCGAGTGCAAAAGGAGTGGGGTTGTTTAAGACAGCTGGCAGTTTACCCGAGAAAATTTCTTTACAGAAACCCGTTAGGGGGTATCTGTCTCATTGTAATTTCAGGGCGGTTATGATTGAGTTGGAGAAAAAAATTCATCTCAAATATTACATGGTCTAAAATGAAAGGCAAACACCCATCTCCATCCTTCTGGTGTAGAAATAAGAAACTTCAAATCCTCAGCGAAAATGTGAGGTTCAACACCGTATACTTCGAACTTATCCCCTGCAGGTGCCATTCCAGGAATATCTCTAACTGCTACTACACTTGCCATACATGTTACTCCTCTATTTCTACATCGAGATTAGACCTCGATTTAATCCGAATCATCGGTTGATTTCAAGGTTGAATTCGCTTGCAAGACAGGCAGGTCGTTATACAGACTCTGATCCTTCAGGTGTTGTTTAGACTTAAGCTTTAGTCGCAGTTCTCGCCAAATAGCTAAAAGGAGCATTACTAAAGCTCCAGCAATTGTAGAACCTAAGATTACTAGGACCAAAGGAACGTCTTTAGTAACCCATAATAGCTGGATCGTTACTAAGTTAGCATTTTGTACAGCAAAAATTGCAATAAGTAATGAACAAATAAGGGATAAGATAAGCACAAACATCTTCTATTACCTCCTCGCTTGTTATGAACTTTATTCGACTACTATCTCCTAGATTCCTGCCGATATTTTATAGAGTTCAACTTTTCCGCTTTTAAGCACTCCACAGTTCATCCTTCTTCGTAAAGTGTTACTTTTGAGATAGCTTCGTGCTATACTTACATCAAATGATCAAGGGGGTTAAAAATGAAAAAGATATTTTTCGTCATGAGCTTATTATTTACGCTTGTTCTTTTAAACGGTTGCGCAAATAAGAACGATACTAAGCCAAATACTGAGGATGTTAAACCACAAGAAACTAGACAACCACTTTCCATCAAGGATTATTTCGCCTTTAAAGAAAATACGAATTATGTGTATGAGGGCAAAGGAATTGAATATGCCTCTTACAACGTTACGGTTGATTATATTGCAGAAAACCGTGTTCAGATCAGATCAAATAATGGTGGGACTGAGACTGTTAAGGTGCTCGAATTAAAAGATGGGAAGCTGACTATGGTGTTAGCAAGAGGAGAAAGCTATTATCGAGAAAATCTTCTCCAAAGTCCAACTAATAGCGCAGAGATATTATTAGAGGAACCGCTAGTTGTTGGAACCACATGGGTTTTGGCAGATGGAAGAAAACGATCAATAACTAATTTGGAGGTAGACATAACCACACCTTTGGGTACCTATAAAACATTGGAAGTTACGACGGAAGGTAAAGATGATAAGATTCTAGAGTATTATGCCCCAAATATTGGTCTCGTAAAATCTTTATTTTTATCCGAAGGGTTTGAAGTTTCTTCTGCTTTAAGCAAACAAGAAAGTAATGTTCCACTGACTCAAACCGTAAAATTCTTTTATCCAAATGTACCTGAAGATAAGATTTTTTTTATAAATAAGAAACTAACATTTAAAACGAATGAACTAACAAAAAGTGTTTTGGAGAAGGCATTTAAAGAATTGCCCAATGAAGATGTTTCTAAGGTTTTAGGGCCTAATGCCAAGATTAAGAGTTTATACCTAAATAAGGACAACGTTGTCTACATTGATTTTACTAAAGAATTGGTAAGTGAAATGAATGCGGGCTCTAGTTATGAAAGCATGATTTTACAGAGTATCACAAATACGATAGGAAACTATTATGGAGTCGACAAAGTCTATATAACTATGGAAGGAAGTCCATATGCATCTGGCCATTATATGATGAACAAAGGTGAGTTCTTCACAGTAGATTTGAAAAATACTGTTGAACTTTATTGAACGATCCTTTTACTTGGGTGAGGTGAAGAAGTCATGGCTTCAGGTGTGCGTTTCTTACAGTGTGCCGGCTTACGTTTTGATAGTCCCTTCTGGGATGGGCCAGAGAACTGGACGGCATTACGAAATCAAGATTTATGGCAGTCTTTTCAAGCGGTTCTTTCGCTTTGCCAATCGGAAAAAATCGAGTTACTCTTTTTGACTGGTGATTTATTTGAACAGGAGTATGTGCTTAAGGAGACCGTCGAGCGGGTAGCCAAATCGCTAGCTAAATTAGAAGATACGAGAATTTTTATAACTCCAGGTAAAAGGGACCCACTTATTATTTCTTCTGCCTATCGCCTAACAGTCTGGCCAAGGAATGTGCATATATTTTCAAGTGGAGTAACAAGCGTCAAAATCCCCACTCATAATGTCACAATTTATGGAGCGGGATGGACAGCTTATCATCAGGAAAGATCTTTCCTCGATAGTTTTCAACCGAGTAATGACGGTACACTTCAGGTTATGCTTCTCTATGCAATGGTAGATTCAAAGCAGAATACCGAAGGGTTTATTCCGATTCGAAAAGACCAGATTTCTTCCAGTGGTTTGGATTATTTAGCCTTAGGATCTCGAGATGTTTGGAGTGGAATTCAGCGAGCTGGGAAAACAAGCTGGGCAGATTGTGGTTCACTTGAAGCCAGGAGTTTTCAGGATAGCAGTCCACATGGCGTGCTACTTGGAGAAATTCAGAAAGAATCTTCTCAAATTGAATTTCAAGAACTGGGGCAACGTTATTATATTGAAAAGAAATTAACAATCCAATCTCATAATAATAGTGAAGAGATAGCCAAGAAATTATTAGCAGAGATGAGCGCAGAAGAACGGCAAAAGAATCTCTTTAGGATTAAGTTGTTAGGAAATCTATTAGACGTTCATGGGCTGGTACAGCCCTTACAAAAGCTCCTCGAGACTCAGTTTCGTTTCGTTGATGTTCTCCATTTAGAAGGGGAAACTTGGCCTCACTTAGAATCGCCGGAGCTTTCTATGGAGAAGATTAGGGAGGGCTTTCCTACACTAGCCCAAATATTCACTAATAAACTACAAGCACACTTGGTTAACGCCGATGAATTAGAAAACAGTGAATACTGGGGGATAGTGCAAAAAATTGGATTAACAGCTCTAGGACAGGGACGGATAGTCAATGAGGATTGAACGAATTAGAATTCAAAACTATGCAAATCTAAGGGAAATTGATTGGATATTCCCTATAGGTCCAGTATTAATTTCATTTGAGGATATATGTCATCAGAAGTTATTTCATGATCTCCTACTAACCATATTTTATGATCAGCAGGAACCTCAATTATTATCAGGACTATCCACTAATACATTAGTTGAAGTGTGGATGTCTGGAGAAGGTTTTCACAATCTTATTCGTCATGAATTCCTCCAAAAGGAAAATGAATTGAAACGACACACGACCTTGTTTGATGAAACTGGACGGACAGTTTGTTTGCCGGAGAAAAAGGCGTTGGGAGAATATTTATTTAATGCTCAATTTCAGGCATTTTTACAGGGAGGGACAGTTGAATGGCCTGAAAGAGATAACCAGGATGATCTTATTATGCGTATCGGTAACTTGAGCCAAGGAGGAGATGAGGAGCTCTCTTTGAGGAAAATGAGAGCTACTCTTGCTGGTGCTCAAAAGAGAGTGAAAGAACAAAGCGAGAGTATGGAGCTAATTAAAGCTGATTATGATGCACTCAGGCTTGAATGGGAGACCGCACATCGCCAACAAGAGGACGAACGGTTACTCCAAATAGAAATGAAAAATCTGCAAGAAAAAGAAGCAATTTTGACCGAGAGCATTGCCGTAACTACAAATATTCAACTGCGCCTTGAGTTGCTTTCGCAAAATCCTGATTATCGTGAGTTACGCCAACTACAAGATGAGATAAACCGGTTGGAAGAACGCTGGCAATGCATAGAGGCTAATCTAAAGGCTATTTCTTGTGAGTCAAGTGCTGATTGGATAATCGAAAGCTTTCGCGAAGAATGCATGGAATGGGCATGTCTTCAAAAAGACGTAGAACGCTTAGCTGTCGAAGCACAGGTGCGGTCAAAACGAGTGGGTGAGACCCAATATTTCCTTCTTACATCCGGCTACCATGAATTCGTGGAAGACGAGGATCTGAAACTAAATCGGATTATAGAGGAAAGGGATGCGGCTCAAGATAAGCTTAATAAGCTTATCCGCACAAAACAAAGGCTTGATAAACTAAAATTAATATACTCACAAGAATACGCTCTATTTTCAGATTTGGCTAATATGTCCGATGTTACTGAGGATAATAATAATTGGATTGCGAAAAAAGAAAAGAATATAGAACTTTGGAGGAGCTCTAAAGTTTGTAGCATTCTGGACCGGATTTTGCGGAAGTTGATAGGTGTGAAAAGTATTGACGAAATCTTATCATCTCGTCTTCTCCATTACTACCGAAGGTATCATGTGTCAGACTATCAGGAATTCACCAGCCAACTAAAGGAATTTCGTAACCAACGGAAACGAATTCAAAAAGTACAAAGGCAGATTGGAGAACTGCAAGAAAAAGTTAATCAAGAAACTAAATTACGTAGAATTGTAAATTTCCGTGATGAAATCTTAAAACAAGCTTTTACTGCAGTTAATGTAGCAGATTTTACAGAATGGCTAAACGGTTGGGTAGACTATCAACGAAAAAAGAATCAACTATCTTTGGAACTTAACCAGTTGAATTTAGATTTAGAACAGAAGTTAGTCCAAGAAAAAAAATTAGCTGAATACGTGGAACGTATGAGCGAGAATTTAAAGAATTGGGGAATACCGACGACTGATAGGGAGGAAGTACTTGCGGCAGTATTAAAAGTGGCTAGTCAACTTCATGAGAGAGATGAGGTTAAGAGAGAGCTCGCAGCTTTTTCGGAGAGTTTTGATAGAATGCTAGGTGATCGGGATATGCAGCAACTTTCTAAGATTTTAGAACCTTTAGCAGAATTAGAACGCGAGAATCGTCTTTCTAATGAAAAAAGGCAGGAAGAAATGTCTTCTTGGGATAAAAGACGACTGGAAATACGCCGACAAATAGAAGATTTAAACCAACGCCTTAGGAGCAAACGGAAAATTCCTTCTTTGTCTGTTCTTGAGAAAAAGATAGAACAAAAGAAACGTCAGTGGACGGGGTATGAAGACTTACGTCATGCTTTAGATGACGCTCAGACCTTGTTGGAATTGTCTTGGCAAGAATGGCAAATGAAGTACGAAAAGACACTTAGTGAAGAAAAGCAGTGGATTTATGATCAGTGCTTTTCTTCAGCCACCTTTAAGTTTATGGAGGGTGAGACTATAGCAAAAAGGAACTATTTTTCTTACCGTATGGCCGTCGCACAATTAGCGCTCCGTGTTAATACGGAAGCACCCCTGTTCTTCTCAGCTAGAAAAATATCTAATGAGGATAAATATTTTTGGGAAGATGTAGTTCAATATCTACATAAATTGTCATTTTCCAGACAAGTGATTTTTAGTACCACGGATTATAAGCAGTTTGAGAAGCTTTCGGGCAAAGGTTGGCCCTCTTTATACTTTCGAAGTTAAACCAATGTAATAAATCAAACCATCCCCATGGCTAGCGCATAAGGGCCTGAGCCTATGGCTTAGCGCTTGCTGATTTTCTAATCCCCCTAGGCAAAATGTTTTGTTAAACAGGTATTTTTCTTACATTAAGTTGACAACTAGGGCAGAATAATAGAAAATAATAGGGGATTAAGTCAATTAAGCATGATTAACAATTTTAATCATGAGAATTTAATATTGATTTACCATAATATTTATTTAAGGGGGTTCTATGAAAAAAGTTGGTATACCAATAAAGCAACACTTCGAGAATCTAAAAGCTAAGATTTTCACAATAAAAAACATATCTTGGAAATCTCCAAGAGTCATAGGAGGATCTATCGCTCTTCTGCTCCTTATGGGGAGTGGAATAGTTTATCTAAATTCAACAACTTCTGCAGTCTATATTCATGTAAATGGAGAAAAGATTGGCCTCGTCGCTAATCAAGATAAAGCTGAAGAAATGATCAATCAGATTCTCACTGAAAAAGGAGCACCATTTGGCATTGAAGCCAAGACTCATGATAGCATTACTTACCAATCAGTTCGAATAAAGAATGCGGAGTTTAGGGCTCTTTCAAAGTCATCCATAGAAGAAGACATTTCTTATTATGTTGATGGAGTTATGTTAAAGGTCAATAAAGAACCAATCTTTGTTCTGGCAAAAGCTGAAGATGGAGAAAGATTACTTAAAGATTTTCAAGAGTACTATACGAAGCCTAGTGATAAAAATCTAGTAGCGTCTGTCTCGTTTGAAGATGAAGTGGAGACACAATCGGTAGAAGCTCCCTTGGACCAAGTAATTTCCTATGAGCAAGCCATAGAAAAACTTAAACAAGGTAATTTGCAAAAAGTGGAATATACTATTCAGGAAAAAGATTCTTGGTGGCTCATAGCACGGAAAAACGATATGAAGACAATAGAAGTTTTAGCCAGTAATCCAGGGACGAATGAAAACACCATTCTTAAACCTGGCGAAAAAATAATGTTGGACAAGGTTACCCCTTACATAACGGTAGTAAGTGAAGGTGTTCGTACGGAGACAGAAACAATTCCCTTCGATGTAGTCACTAAAACGGACACGAGTTTGCCGAGTGGAGAAACAAAAGTTAAACAAGCTGGAAGCGACGGACAAAAAGAAGTCCAATATTCTTATGTCCAAAAAAATGATAAAGTGATTTCCCAAACTGTTAAGGATGAAAAAGTATTAATAGAGGCTGTTGACCAAATAATTGAGAAAGGGCCGCAACGTGTAACAGTTGCCTATTCTCGGGGCAGTGGGAGCATTGTTTCGGGGCTATCATGGCCATTAAGAGGACCGATAACCTCTTACTACGGATACCGTCACTCTGAATACCATACAGGAATTGATATTGATGGTGATCAAGGTGATCCATATGTGGCTGCTAGTGCTGGTAAGGTCGTAAGTGCAGGATGGAGTGGGAATTATGGATACACTATTCTCATCGATCATGGCAATGGAGTTATGACACGCTATGCTCATTCCAGCAAACTTTTAGTTTCTGCAGGAAAGAGCGTGTCTAAAGGACAGACGATTGGCTTAGTGGGGTCAACTGGTCGTTCCACCGGCTCACATCTTCATTTTGAGGTAATTGTAAATGGTGACACAGTAAATCCACTTAATTCTCTTAGGTAGCATTTAACAAGAAATTTTAAAGTCTTAGACACTTTTTTAAAAAAGTGCCTAAGACTTTTTTTGTACTTGTCCCATCTTGACATCAGCCTTGCTATTTTTGAAAAAGTTCTCCTTAAAAACGGTTGCAAGCAACCTACACCCCCTATAGGTATGTTAAAAATTCCTATTGTCATTTGCACAAATTTATGATAAATATATACTATAATATAAATACGTATGGGGGGTATGGGGGATGGACAATAATATTTCTCGCAGGACATTTTTTAAAAGAACTACTGCGGCCGGTTTACTGGGGGCATTAGCAGCTACGGGTCTTAACAAGCCTGTTCAGGCTGCAGGATTAAGTAATGGGAAATTAGGGACTCTTATTGATTTATCAAAGTGCGATGGGTGTAAAAATTATGGCACACCACTTTGTGTCGAAGCATGTGGGAAGCATAACCAGGAACGATTCCCTGAACCAATAAAGCCTCTAAAGAAATATTGGCCACAAGATAAAGTCGAAGATTGGTCTAATAAGCGAGATCTCAAAAGCCGTTTGACACCTTATAATTGGACGTTTGTAGACCATGTTAAAGTTACGCATGATGGAGCTGAGCAAGAAGTCTATGTTCCAAGACGTTGTATGCATTGTGATAATCCGACCTGCTCAAAACTATGTCCCTTTAGCGCGATCACTAAAGATCCAACTGGAGCCGTATCTATTGACGACGAAATCTGCTTTGGAGGGGCTAAATGTCGTGACGTATGTCCTTGGGGTATTCCACAGCGTCAAGCAGGAGTTGGGATTTACTTGGATATTGCACCGGACTTAGCTGGTGGTGGAGTCATGTATAAGTGTGATATGTGCGTTGATCTTTTAGCAGAGGGTAAAAAACCCGCCTGCGTAAGTGCTTGCCCAAATGGAGCAATCTCGATTGGTCCCAGAGAAGACGTGAGAAATCTTGCCAACGAAAAGGCTAAAGAAATCAATGGTTATGTGTATGGGGATAAAGAAAATGGGGGAACCTCAACTCTCTATGTTTCTGCAGTTCCATTCGAAAAAATTGATGCTGCAATCAAAGCAGACAAAGCCAGCAAAAAGGATACTGCTCCAGGCCGTCCTGGTATGCCTGTTAATGTCGAAAATTATCTGTCTACAGGAAAAGGAATGTTTATCAGCACGGTAATGGCTCCATTCGCAGGGGCAGCAGTTGCCGGTTTAACAGCTTATCGAACCATAAAGGGGGACAAAGCTAAACGGAAACAGAATAACCTGAACACTCAAGGAGGAGATGATAACGATGGTGAAGAAAATAAATAACCCAAAGCAAAGTAAAATCCTAAGACAAAGCCTTGCCAATCGGTTTGTCCACTGGACAACTGCTCTTTCAGTCTTGCTGCTTATTATCACGGGCTTAGGGCAACTTCCTCTGTATACTCGATACAATGTCACAAAGTTACCGGGTGCGGAATGGCTTGGAGATTATTTTATTACCATTAACCTACATTATCTGGGGGCGCTTGGTCTATTATTTGCTGTAGCCTTCCATGTTGTATATGCATTTGCCCGCCGAGAGTTTGATATTTTCCCACGTAAGGGTGATATGAAAGAATCTTATCAGATTATTAAAGCTATGCTGACCAAAGGCAAAGAGCCTGCATCGGATAAATACCTAGCCGAACAACGTGTGGCCTATCTGTTTATCGGGGTAAGTCTTCTCCTATTGATCGTTACCGGCTTGATTAAGACTTTAAAAAATGTCCCGGGCATTGATCTTTCACATTCTTTCTTGTATTGGAACACTGCATTGCATAACCTTGGTACGGGCCTAATACTTTTTGGCATAATTGGTCACTTAGCTGCATTTCTGCTCAAGGAAAACCGCCCACTTCTTCCTGGAATGTTCACAGGATCAATTAACAGGGAGTATGTAAAGCATCGTCATAGCCTTTGGTATGATAAACTCCTTCGCAGTGGCGAAATCAATGAAATTAAGCTCAATGATTCAGAGACTCATTCTAGTGGGGTCAATTCGTGACACAACAACCCCTAAGAAACCAGATATCGAATCCACTCTAGTGTAAGCGGTAGTTTAAGAAAGAATGGGCTGTGTGAAAACTCAGTTCCCAAAATTCAAAGTGGTTACAGCAATCAAAAAGCTTTCTCCTTCACTGTCAAAGTGGAGTGAGAACGCTTTTTGTTTTGTTGTTATAGAAGCGAAAGTGTGGATGTAAAGCAACATATACAAGTTTTAGGACGGCCTCATTTTCGTAGTACGTCCTCCTTGCCTCTACACCATTGAGGCTGAAAATTTATTTGGAGTATAAGCAAACAAGTAGCCGTGTATATTTGGAAAGTAAAGAGTAGAGTCTAGTAACAAATGGTAGCCTCACTTGAGGCGTTATGTAACTGAAGTAGAGTACATTGTACCATTCCTTCTTGAAGTAGATACTTTATCGGATGAAAAAGTGAGATTTGTAATGTAAAATAATGAATAAAGTACGAATGCATAGAAAGTATTGGTGGAATATGAGAGTAATTATTGTTGAAGGGAAAACCGACAAACAACGTTTGCTCCAAATCTTAGATGAACCAGTGGAGATTGTTTGTACTTATGGGACTTTAGGTTTAGATAAGTTGGAAGAGTTGATTGAAAATTACAGTGATGATGAAGTTTGCGTTCTCCTGGATGCTGATGAAGCAGGAGATAAAGCTAGGCGGCTATTTAAACAAGAATTTCCTAACGTGCGGCACTTATACACTCACCGTATGTACCGAGAAGTGGCGACCACCCCGCTGAGTGTTTTGGCCAGGATTCTTGAGGGTGCTTACTTTGCTGTAATGATACCAGAAAGTGAAGAGTTATTTTGACAATGATGAAATAAACTCGTACCCTTAGGAATATTATTATTCTGAATAGTAGGAATCTGGCTATTAATGTAGAATAACTAGATTACAATTATTAAGAGGGTGGAGAACTAATGAATGACTTAGCTTTGGAAGCTCGTTCGCATGCAGGTAATAAATTCAAGAATGGCCTAAATTGTTCTGAATCCATTGTTCATACTTTTAATGAGATGCTTAACAATCCATTGAATTCAGAAGCATTAAAAATGGCTACTGGTTTTGGAGGCGGATTAGGGCATGCTGGTTGTATGTGTGGTGCATTAACAGGCTCAGTTATGGTTTTAGGACTATTTAAGGGTCGCTTTAATCCTGAACTAGCAAGAGAGCCAGCCTATAACCTCGCTCATGACTTTCACGATCGTTTTGTTAAAGAATACGGAGCCACTTGTTGTAGGGTTTTAAATCTTCATGAGTTTGATTCACCAGAGCATTTACGTCGTTGTCTAAAACTTACTGGGGGAACCGCTAAGCTACTAATGGAGTTCATTCAAGAAAAGGAATTAGTAGACGCTGATTTTGTATGGCCTACCATAGCTTAAGCGATGTTTTTGTCATAATAGTATTAGCAAGACTAAAAAGAGCAAGCAATTATCTTGATAAAGATGACTACTTGCTCTTTTTATCTTTCAAACAATTATTTCGATTATTTTTCTTGAAGCGTAGACTCGGGCTCTACCGAAACATCAGCTATGCTAGGTTGGAGTAGTTCATCGCTTTGAATAACTATGGCCTCTCCTTTTTTACTCTTCAGAGATTCTTGTATAAAGGCTTGAAGATCGTCTGCTAACTTTCTTCCTTTTGCAACGAGATCCGTTCCCTGATGTTTTAACGACCCGGCATGATGATGAGTTATGTCCCCGACATGTTCAAAAACTACATCAGTTTTTTCTTGTAAGCCTTGGCGCAAAGCTTTTCCGCTTTTGGGGGCGACCATTAGGCCGACAACGACGCCTGCTAATCCTCCAACAAGGGCAGCAACAGCGATAGTGCCGAGTGAAGGTCTCTGATCAGTTCTTAGAATCTTTTTCATATTCTCATCCTCTCTTTAATTAGATTACAAATTATGGTGGATCGCTAGAGGTTATTATATCACGACTTAATAAAGCATCGTTACATTTAACCACTTAATTAACGTTTAACATTCTTCAGAGAGCATTTTTAATGATTGTAGTGTAATTATATACTCTGTCAGGAGTTTAACTATATTTGACGGACAACAACACGTGTACCTTCAACAGCTATTACTTTAACCCTTGAACCACTGGTTACAAACATTCCCTCTGTTACAACGTCAAGTCGTTCTCCACCAAAATCAGCTGTTCCTGCTGGGCGTAATTGACAGAGTGCAATTCCTTGTTTACCTAAGAAGATTTCGTAGCTACGTGTGGGCGCTAAATAGCCCTCTCTTTGGGTTTGGCATGTTTTCAAAGCGAATCTATCCAAAATAAACCGGGTTTGGGGCAGACGGAAACTTAATGCGAATACACCTGCTAAAGAAAGCAGTAATAAACATATAAAAACGAAGCCTAGGACTAACGAATCAACCGATTGCATAATCGCTATGCTCAAAGTAATGATTCCAAATACACCGAGAATTCCTCCGGGAACAAAAATCTCCAAGATTAGGAGTCCGATACCGATTAAAAATAAAGCTGCAACTAACCCAGTCCCCAACGTTTCACCCCCTTTTTCTTATAGGAGCCTTTCTAAATTATATAACATGTTCCTGCTTAAATGGCAATCCCTTCAACTTTGTGAATGTCCTAAAATTCTCTTTTAATTACTAATTTAGGGTGGAAAGTAATGAGACAGGCTTGCATATATAACATATATAAATAGTAAGCTTTATTTGGGAGGAATCTATTTTGGAATTAATGTATACTTTCCCAGCGGTTATTGGCTTAGGGGCTCTTCATTCTTTAGAACCTGGGCATGGTAAAGGAGTGATTACAGCTTATTTAATTTCTTCCGGTGCTAAAATGAAAGAAGCTATTATGATTGGGTTAATTTCGGCATTGGCACACACGCTCTCTATTGTCCTTCTAGCCGTTTCGGCTTCGACTGCGATTAAAGTACTTGTACCCGAAAATCTAATTCATTGGCTTCAGCTTGTCTCAGGTATTGTCGTAATCTACATAGGTCTAAATATAATTACGCAAAGAATCTTTGACTATAATGAGAAGAAGCAAAAACATACCAATGCCTCACATAGCCATAATTGCAACAGTCATTGTAATTGCAGTCATAACCATCTTGCCAATGAGGCTCACCCCTCTACCCGATTCAACTTATTTCTAACGGGTTTCTTTACTGGAATTGTTCCCTGTCCCAGTGCCTTGGCGATTCTTCTTGCAGCAGTATCGGCGGATCAAATTCCTTTAGGATTAGGATTGGTTGGGGCGTTCTCTATCGGAGGAGCTATTACTATGGTAGCCATTGCCATATTTGTTGTTCGCGCTAGTCATACCATGAAAAAACTGGAAAAATGGCAGGTGGTTAATCGTTTAGCATTAGTCTCATCTTGTTTGATCATATTCCTGGGTGGAACAGTAATTTTTCAATCCATAAATCATATTGGAATATCTGCAAAGTTTTAGATTTAACCTTGCTAAGATTTCGCACTCTTTAGATTAGGGGTCAAGTAAATATCAATTTCATGTCCAGTGTCTCGATGACAATCTAAACAAGATTGCGACTGCTTTATAGTTTCGTAGTGGTTTACCTTAGGTGTAGTTTTTAGGCGTACCGTATCTGGATAGAGCTTATTATCTCCTAAATGACATGTAAGACAATTTTGGTCAGAGACAATTGCGCGTGTAGGAATAGTAAAGTTACCACCAAAATGTTGAAATACGTAGTTTAACCCTCGAGATTTAGCGTGTAATTTACCCATTTCACCTCTAGGTTGATGGCATTCTAAACAGTTAAGATTATTATGAGGTGATTGCTGCCAGGATATAACGTATTTTTTAACTTCGTGGCACTTAGCACAAAAAAAGGGTCCGGAGGTCGCCACATAACCTATTTGAAATAAGACATATGAAGCTACGATTGCAGTAAGACTGCCCAAAATAACCTTCTTCCACATAAGGGAACCTCCTTTAATACATAAAAAATAGTATGTACAAATACACTAATTTTATTAAGGTTAACAAAATTCTGAAGAGGAAGCCCATTCTATGATGGAAATAACGAATGCCGGCCAAGGTATCACTTAATCTTATTAAGAACTAATATCAGTTATATGTACAAAATGATCTAACCAATTATTTTAAAGAGTGATTAATATTGATCTCCTTCTAAACTCATCCAGAAATAGCAAAGATGTTGCCTTATAGGGGATTAATGGTAACATCTTTGGTTTTCAAGAGCCCGCTTGTTTGTGCGGGCTTTTCACTATTAAAAAGTAAGATTAACAACTTAATGTGAAGAAAATCCTAAAAGACTGTAATTGTTATTGACACTTTAGAAGCATTTCTGTATAATTATCACAAGAGGAATGATAATCATTATCAAGTGTGGCTTCTTATTACTTAATGAATAGAGGGAATTAATGATGACGTTAGATCAGGTGAAAAGAGGACAATCTGTTACGATTAACCGGATACCGAACGAGAGTGTTAGGTCACAAGCTATCCGTTTTGGGATTGCGATTGGAGAGTGCGTTACATGTGAAGAGGTTATTCCTGCAGGACCGATTGTTATTAGGAAAAATCGCCAATTGATTGCTTTAGGAAGACATTTAGCTAAAGAAATTAATGTTAATTTGAACTAGAGAAAGGGGAGGGTTGAGAAATGGCACATTGTCATAGTTGCAACGTACAAATAAATTTACCAGAGGGCGCAAAACGAATTGTTTTAGTAGGTAATCCCAATGCAGGTAAGTCGGTTTTCTTTAATCATCTTACGGGTATGTATGTTGATGTTTCCAACTACCCAGGGACAACTCTAGAAATATCACACGGGCTTTATCAAAAGGATGGGGTTATTGATACTCCCGGTGTATACGGCATTTCTTCGTTTAATGATGAGGAACGGGTTGCTCGGGATGTTATTTTATCAGCGGATATCGTTTTAAATGTTGTAAATGCTTTATACCTTGAGCGTGATCTTTTCTTAACTCAGCAGGTGATTGATACTGGGGTTCCAGTTATAGTCGCCTTGAACATGTCCGATGAAGCAGAAAAGCAGGGCTTGAAAATTGACCATCAGCTTCTAAGTAAGCTTCTAGGGGTTCCAGTAATTCCTACTGTAGCTGTTCAGAAAAAGGGGCTTGATGAACTCAAGGCTAACCTTTATAAGGCTCGCCCGGGTATAACTGATCCAGAACTACATAAGCAACTGAATCAGTTATGCAAGCAAATACCAAGCCGCGGCGAAGCCTTATTGATCTTAGAGGGAGACGACTCTATTGCCCAACGTCACAGTCTAAAACCAATGGATCAACGGGAAGAAATCTATCTAACGCGTCGGCATCGTGTCAATGAAATCATTGAGCATGTGGTTAAGGATGAAAGAACTTATTCAAGGTTCGCTAGTACTCTTAGCCGTTTAATGATTAAGCCACTTACCGGCATACCAATTTTATTGATAGCACTTTATGCAATGTACCAAATAATTGGAGTCTTTGTGGCTGGAACCGTTGTTGGTTTTACCGAAGAAACGATCATGATTGGATACTATGAAGAGTTTATCCGTTCCGTGGTTGGGAGTTATTTCAATGAATCATCAATTCTAGGATCCATTTTAATTGGAGAGTTCGGCATTTTAACTATGACCTTTACCTATGTGTTAGGTTTACTGCTTCCTCTTGTGGCTGGTTTCTACCTTTTCTTGGCGTTGTTTGAAGACTCGGGCTATCTACCAAGGATAGCGACGCTCGCTGATCGGGTGCTCACGAGTATTGGTCTAAATGGACGGGCAATAATACCGCTAATTCTAGGATTAGGCTGTGTAACAATGGCGACTATTACCACCCGTATGCTAGGATCGGAAAGGGAAAAACGGATTGCTATTTTTTTACTTGGGTTAGTCATTCCCTGCTCGGCTCAACTCGGGGTTATTGCCGGCATGTTGGCCTTTGTAGGACCTTCCTTTGTAGCCCTTTATGCCTTAATTATTTTAGCAGTGTTGGCAATAGTGGGCAAGATTATGAATACAGTGCTTAAGGGGCAATCGTCCGATCTCCTTATTGATCTGCCGCCTTTACGCATTCCACGCTTAAAAAATGTTATTACCAAAACATCCATTAAAACTTACCAGTTTATTAAAGAGGCATTCCCGTTATTTGCTCTTGGTGCACTAATTGTCAGTCTGCTCCAAGTAGGGGGCGTACTAACCTATCTTCAAAATGTTCTCGCTCCGTTGACTGTAAATTGGCTAGGGTTACCTAAAGAAACCGCGACAGCCTTTATTATGGGGATTGTACGTCGAGACTTCGGTGCAGCAGGTTTATCCGATATGATGCTAACTCCGCTACAAACGGTTGTATCTCTAATAACCATTACTCTATTTGTGCCCTGCATAGCCTCGATTATAGTGATCTTTAAAGAGCGCTCCAAAAAGGAAGCCGGGATTATGTGGGCAAGTACCTGGGTCATTGCCTTCCTAGTAGGAGGAATTGTCGCTCAATTAGCCCGTTTATTAGGAGGAGACACCTCTTTGCAAGCACTCATTATTGCTGGTGTAGTATGGTTAGTCGTAGGAATAGTAATCGTAGGACTTAATATTTATCAAAAGCGAGCAAACAGCTTAACGCTTATCGAAACAAGCGTAAAGGGGTAGGTTAAATGGAGTGGCCACTAAGTAAATTTAAAATTAAACAGAAGGAACATGTGGAGACTTGTTCTATAAAGACCTGTTCCAACTGTGGTTGTCCAGTCGAAGGTTTAACCCTTGTTTGTCCAAGGTGTCGTGAGCCGATTAGTGGTGGGTGTTCAGGGAAGTGTTCAAATTGTGGTAAAAAGTAATACTGGAAGGTGGAAGGCTAGCGGAAGAGTAGATCCGCTAGCCTTCGCTATTTCTGAGTTTCCACAATGGAAAAACCGCAAACTTTTAAGATAGGGTTAGGACTAAGATGCACCATATTAAGGTAAAATGTATATGTAATTTGATTTAGGACTAAAAATAGCAAGGAGAGATTTTGTGAAAAGACGGTTAACCTATCTATGCTGCGCACTGCTTACCCTAGCCATATTACTCAACGGCTGTGGAAGTGAAATTTCACCTACCGCTGGTGAACAATCTACCGAGGCGGAGAACCCTGCCGTTCAGGAAGTGTTAGCTACTGTTCCAGTCTACGAACGAACAGAAATTATTTCATCAACCGAGGAAGCAAAGCAACTCCTAATTGAAGGAAATGAACGTTTTGCTTCCGGTAAGCCCTTGAGTAAGGATCTAAGTTTCACAAGGCGAAGTGAGTTGATGAAGAACGGTCAGCACCCATTTGCGGTCATTGTGAGTTGCTCAGATTCGAGGGTTCCTCCCGAACTTCTATTTGACCAAGCCCTTGGAGATTTATTCGTAATTCGTATTGCCGGAAATGTAGTTACCCCAGTTGAATTGGGAAGTGTAGAGTATGCTGTAGAGCATCTGAATACTCCTTTAGTCGTGGTTCTCGGTCATGAGGAATGCGGAGCAGTGACAGCTGCGGTGCAGAAAGGGGAAACACACGGTAGCATTCCAGCCATACTAGATAAAATAATGCCTGCAGTCGAAATAGCCAAGGCTATGGGCACCAGTGAAAAAGACTTAATAGCCAAGAGCGCGGAGTTGAATATTCAAAATGCTAAAATGGATATTTTAAAAAGCCCCATTATAAAGGAACGTTTGGAAGCGAACCATGTAAATGTTTTAGGGATGATGTATGATCTAGATGAGGGTATACTGAGGTTAATTAACTAATATTAGTAGTTAATTAACCTTAGTATGAGAATTAAATTGATGTTTTGAAGCTGAATATGGAACACTCGTTTATTGAAGTAGGAGTCTTGGAATTGAAAACATTCATTTTTTAATAGAGTAAAAATAGGCTGGTGTATTGAAGGCTACCCGATCAACTAAGACTAGGGGGGCCTTCATTTTGGTCTGAGAATATTTTTATAGTAATTGGGAAAATAAGTATATTGTTAAAAAAGGACTTTAAAGGCGCTATGTCGAATAATAATTATTTGCGACTATCTCGAAAATAGATAATTTAAAGGAGCTTTTATGGAATTAATAGCCTTACTAATTGATTTTATCCTCCATATCGATCAACACTTAGTCGAAATAATTCAAGACTATGGGACATGGACCTATTTAATTCTTTTCCTCATTATCTTCAGTGAAACTGGATTTGTGGTTACACCCTTCCTTCCAGGTGACTCATTGATATTTGTGATTGGGGCTTTAGGTGCTAAAAATGCATTAAGCTTTGAGATTGCACTTATTCTTCTCATTCTTGCAGCGGTTGGAGGTAACACCTTAAATTACTTTATTGGCAAAATGATAGGACACAAATTACTTGCCATGAAAAATTCCCGTCTTATTAAGAAAGAGTATCTTAATAAGACCCATGCTTTTTATGCTAAACATGGGGGTAAAGCCATAATACTATCTCGATTTGTACCTATAATCCGTACTTTTGCTCCCTTTGTTGCAGGATTAGGTAAGATGAGCTTTTTTAGATATAGTCTATACAACGTTATTGGCGGTGTTTCGTGGGTCTTATTGTTTATGTTTGCAGGATATTTCTTTGGTAATATCCCAGCGGTCAAGCATAATTTTACCTATGTAATATTTGCGATAGTCTTTGTTTCTTTGCTGCCAACAATTATTCCATATCTTCGCAGTAAAAGAAGATAGATGCAGTGATCTTGAATTAGGATTTGATTTTTGTCTTTGAAGTTTTTATAAAAGCCCAACATCACAATTTGTAATGATGTTGGGCTTTTGCTGTTTAATCATATTAAAGAACAGAAAAAATTTCCTTAATAAAGCCACAGAAAAACTAAAACTTATCCGCATTGAAAGGGATTATGCCCAGGATAAAATGGCTGAGATACTAGGTATCTCTAAAAAGACTTTAGTTCAGATTGAGAAAGGGCGGTCCAGCCTTGGCTGGGCAGGTGCAGTAACCGTATGCACTATTTTTCGTGATAGTGAAGTCATGGAAATGACCTTTGGTGGAGATGCCCAGGATATTATTCTTTCCTTAGCCTTTAAGGACTTTGAAATAAACGAAAAAACCATGGGTGGTAAGATATGGTGGACGAATATTGAGGTTACGGAACAGCTTAGAATTCAGCAGAATATTATTTCAAGGCACTTTAGAATTCTGGATAATCAAGATCGAAGGATTTGCTCCTCCTTTGATAATGAGTATATTCGGAAAAGGCTTCGAGAACTTTTAGACGAAAGCGAGGTTTAGTAAAGTGTTGAAATTTGTCAAAGCTTATCAAATTAAATATTTGATAAGCTTCTAAAATATTGAGATTGATACTTGAAAAAATTCCCTTATTTAATAGTAATAAGAAGTTTTAAAATTGACCACGAAAGTGGTCTTTTGTTTTCCAATTTTAGATTAACGTCTATAAGGTAAAAAAAGATCAAGATGTATATCTCTTGACATCTACATCATCCGTGATGAAACTAGGCATCCGTGATGAAACTAGGCATCAGGAGCATTAAGTCGTTATTAGTGATGAAACTAGGCATCACGATTTTGATTTGCTAAGCCGGGGTTTAATAAATAGGCTCAAAATGATGATAAGAAGCATCATAGAACTTCATATAGTTTTAGAAGGAAGCTATAATTTACTCTCTATTCTGAAATGGCATGATTTTTGCATTACTAAGAAGTAAGATTTAATTGGTAATTCAAACCAATAATGGGCGATGCGCTAGTTTTCATGAGATGCCTATCGAGACTACATAAGGTTATCACGTAGAGACATGCTCTTGTGTACAAAATTGAGTTATAGGGATAGTGACTTAGTGGAAAGAAAGTAACCACAAAAATGGACTCCATGAGACATGGAGGAGTACCCCCAAGGGGGGATAGAGATCCAATGTTCAATCATAATGTGGGAAGAACGAGGAAGATAAAATTACTTTATTGAGGGAGAAGGAGATAGCGGTCATGAAAGTGATTCACACAGATGAAATTATTGCAGCTGTTGAACGGCTTTGCGTTGAGGCCAATTATTTCCTTGGGGAAGATGTACTTAAGGCATTAGATAGATGTAGAGCAAATGAGGAAAGTTTGTTGGGAAAGAATACTTTTACGCGGTTGATTGAAAACGCTTCGATTGCTAGAAAAGAACGTATGCCTATTTGCCAGGATACAGGTATGGCTATTATCTTTGTGGAGTTGGGTCAGGGGATACATATTGAGGGTATAGATCTTACAGACGCAATTAATCAAGGCGTACGCCAAGGTTATGTCAATGGGTTTTTACGTAAGTCTATGGTCAAGGACCCTGCTTTTAACCGAATTAATACAAAAGATAATACGCCCGCCGTAATTCATTATGACATCGTGGCAGGTGATCTTTTAAAGATAACCGTAGTTACTAAGGGCTTTGGTAGTGAAAATATGGGTGACATTAAGATGCTTAGATCTTCTGAGGGGGTAGAGGGAATAATCAAATTTGTTGTAGATACAGTGGATCGTGCTGGGGGAAATCCTTGTCCCCCAATCATTATAGGTGTGGGAGTAGGGGGCAATATGGAAAAGGCAGCCATACTTGCTAAAAAATCACTTCTAAGAACCGTTGGAGAGCATAATCCTGATCCGAATTGGAGTAAAGTCGAAGATGAAATTCTTGATCGAATAAACCAACTTGGAATTGGCCCCCAGGGTTTGGGTGGCACTCAAACTGCAATGGCAGTATTTATTGAAACCTATCCTACTCATATTGCGGGTATGCCGGTTGCAGTTAATATAAACTGTCATGCTGCGCGTCATAAATATATTGAAATGAGTGGCAGGGAAACCATAGTAACTAAGAAGGATCGAGTTATTCAGACTCCTTTAACTAAGGAAAAGGTAGTAGGTTTAAAGGCAGGAGATTCTGTTTTAATAAGTGGCACAATCTACACGGGAAGGGATGCGGCACACCAAAAGATTGTGGAAGCGATTGAACGGGGGGAAGAATTGCCCTTCGATATTAAAGATCAAATTATTTATTATATGGGACCGAGCCCGGGAAAGCCAGGTCAGGTTATCGGTTCAGCAGGTCCTACTACCAGTTATCGTATGGATTGTTATGCGCCAATACTGATTGCTCACGGTTTAACTGGGATGTTAGGGAAAGGACTTCGCTCTGTCGAAGTTATCAATTCAATGAAGGAACATGGCGCTGTTTATTTTGTTACTACTGGTGGGGCAGGGGCCTTTTTGTCAAAGTGTATCAAGTCGGCGGAGGTTGTTGCTTATCCTGAACTTGGTCCGGAAAAAATAAGTAAACTTACTGTAGAGGATTTGCCTGCGATCGTAGCTATTGATGCCAGCGGTAATGATATATTTGAAATGGGTAAGGCTCTGTATCGTAGGTAGTATTTCTCGGACCTTTTTGTCAACAAGCAAAATGGGAGCATCTTTTTGCGTAGCTAGGACACTTCCAGCTAACGCATCTGGGAAGGCGCGCACTGAAGCAAAGACGACGCTGCTTACTGTTTCAGAATTTACCGCCTCTGCGATAATCTTAGAAGTTTCAAAGGAAGTAGGGGAAATAATTAAACAAGCCCAGGGGGTGGGCATGGATATGTCTTTTAATGGTAGGGATTGCTGGGCTGAAATTCTTACACCAGCGAATTTTGTTTAGAGTTAAAGATCGGAAAGGGCGGTATTGAGAAATAACTTGTCTATTTACTATTAATTTTGTATACTACTATTAATAGTAAAATGCCTTGATTTAAATTAATATTGGCAAAGAAGCTTTTGAGGGAAGATTAACAAAATTATGTTAACTTGTCTAAAGGGCTTTTTTATTTTTTACTAGTTTGAGCTGGATTTTGAGCTGGAGGTGTTCCAAATGCAGCCTTTAATGGATTGCGATTTTAAAAATCAAGAGGTTATAGATATAAATGATATAATAAGGAACAAAAAACTCACAGTTCACTTTCAGCCCGTTGTATCAGTAAGTAGAAAAATGGTGATTGGATTAGAGGGATTGATTCGTGGTGTAAACACAGCTACAAATCAAATCATTTCGCCAATTACTTTATTTAATTTAGCTTATAATGAAGGAGTAACATTAGAACTTGACAGGGTTTGCAGAGATATGGTTATTGCAGCCTTTAGTAATATTTATAAACAGAACAAAGATAAATTATTGTTCCTCAATATAGATACTTCTATATTAGATAAGGTAGAAGGTTCAAATTATTTAACTAACCAGGTTAAGACTTATAAAATAAACCCAAGGAATATTGTGATTGAAATTAACGAAACAAAGGTTCAAGATAATGCTGCTTTAAAGAGATTTACTGATACATACCGAAAATGTGGTTTTATGGTGGCACTAGACGATGTAGGCACTGGATTTTCAAATCTGGACAGAATATTACTTGTAAAACCTGATATTATAAAAATTGATATTACCCTTGTTAAAAATATTCAGAATGATTATTACAAACAGGGTGTTTTCAAATCTCAGGTAAACCTGTCCAATAAGATTGGTGCTCTTGTTATCGCAGAAGGTGTTGAAACAGAGGAAGAGGCTATCCAAATACTGAGACTTGGCGGACATATGATACAGGGGTACTTTTTTTCAAAGCCGCAAGAAATCTACATCGAATCAGACATCTTCTTTAAGAATAAAATAGAAATGTTAATCAAGAGTTTTAATCAATACATGAATAAACAAATCAGAGAAGAGAGACACAAGAATAGGCGACTGAATATTATAGTTAATAATTCAATTAAAGAACTTGTTAAGGTATCTTGTCGGGAATTTGATAATAAGCTTATGAAAATTATTTGGGCAAATAAGATAATCGAATGTGCGTACGTCCTAGATGAGTATGGTGTTCAGTTAAGTAATACGATACGTTTCTACGATAAAAATGAGGTTAAGGAGAACCTGATTTTTTATACTGCAAGAATGGGAACCGATCATTCCATGGAAAAATACTATTATCCTCTGATAAGTGCAAAATTGAGTAAATATGTAACTGAACCATATGTTTCACTTGCAACAGGCAATCTTTGTATAACGATATCTAAAATTTTTACAAATATCGATAACAAAAAGTGTATCTTATGCATGGACTTCAACACTAGCGATAATACTTATGCCTTTGAGTTAATGAAAGATATAACTACTTCAGACTTGATTTTTAATATAAACGGTAAGTCAGTTACTGAGATTAATCAAATTATCAATAAAATGAATGAAGAAATTATTACAGACAGTTTAACAAATACATATAATAAGCGCTATATTGAAGAAAGACTTCTCGTGGATATTTTTAATTCGTCAAATGAAAGCCAACCAATATCGGTTATTATGACTGATCTCGATCATTTTAAAAAAGTAAACGATACCTATGGGCATCTAGCAGGAGATCATGTATTAAAAGAATTTGTAAAGATTGCAAAATATAATATCAGAAAAAGTACAGATTGGATTGCAAGATATGGTGGAGAAGAATTTTTAATTGTGCTTCTTAATGCAGATGAAAGTATAGCTCATAAGATTGCTGAGAAAATTAGAAAAGCTATCGAAAAAGAAAAAATACAATATAATGAAGAGCATATTAGTATTACAGCAAGCTTTGGAACGTACACTTTAAATTCTGGAATAATAACTTATGAGCAATTAATTGACTATGCAGATAAAAATCTTTATATGGCAAAAAACAGTGGGAGAAATAAGACAATAAGTTTGAGAAATCCATTATATATTAGAATAGAAGGCTAAGTCTGAAAGGTTCTTAGTAGGGGACTTAGGCTAGGTTAAATAGTAATGTTAATTTTGCCTGTTCATTTTGAAATGGCTTTTTCTATTTTTCCTTAAATTATTTCTGCTATCTTGGGAGGAAATGAATAGAAAGATGTGGAATTTTAGAAGGAAAAATAACTGTGATGACTTAGGATTGAAAAGAAATGGCAAAAAATAATTACTACCGATTCGAGGCTGGTATGTATGATCTAATAATATTTTAATATTAGTCGTTCTTTCGGGAGTAGTAACTGCCATACCCCTTTTATTGTTTGCACAAGGAGCCAAATCAGTGCCCTTATCAACCATGGGATTTATCCAATATCTATCTCCTAGCATTGCTCTCTTACTGGGTGTTTTCTGGTTTAAAGAAGATTTTTCAAGGGTTGATTTTATTAGCTTTGGTCTAATATGGCTGGCGTTAGGGATATACTCTTTTTCGAGGAAGGATTTCCATAACTCTAAGCTTAAGAAACGGTTTCTTAGATTTTCTTAATGAAAGGAAAGAAGGAATCATGAAGTATAAAGGAATTATTTTTGATTTAGATGGGACACTAGTTAACTCACTCGGAGATATAGCAGATTCTATGAATGATGTTCTTCAAAGGTATGGTTTCCCATCTCATGAACTTCAAGCCTATAAACGATTTGTTGGGAATGGACTAAAAAATTTAGTGTTTGAAGCATTACCCGAAGCGTCTAGAGACGAAAAGTTAATGATTAGGTGTTTCGATTCGATGATGGAGGAATATCGTAATAACTGCATTAACAAAACACAACCTTATGATGGAATTATTGAGCTACTTAATGAACTAACTACACGCGAGATGAAATTAGCTGTATTTTCCAATAAGATTGATGATTTAACAAAGAAAGTGGTGAAGACCCTACTACCAAATTGCCATTTCGAAGTAGTAATTGGATTCAGTGCTGAAATACCTAGAAAACCAAACCCTTTAGGTGCTTTTCTAATAAGCCAGCAATTGAAACTTTCTCCTGAAGAACTAGTCTATGTCGGTGATACCGATGTGGATATGAAAACTGCAAACAGTGCTGGTATGTTTGCTGTAGGGGCGTTATGGGGTTTCCGAACGCAAGAAGAATTAACCACAAACGGTGCAAAATATTTATTGAACCATCCTTTGGAATTAATTCAAATGTTAAACGAGATTAGTCCATGAAAAACATATCGAAAATACATTAGTTAAGGCAATTGGCGATTTTTTACTAAAAGTATGCCCATTATAGTCTTGGCGTCCAAAAATTCTCCACGATCGGTCATCTCTACAGCTTTTTGCCAAGGTATAGTTTCAACTTGGAGAAATTCTCCTTCGTCAAGGGGACGGGGATCCCAAGTTAAATCTTTGCCCCAAAAGTAGTGGATAATCTCAGTAGAATATCCGGGGGCCATGTAAAAACTTCCCAAAAAAGTTAAATTTCCGCGATAGCCGATCTCTTCCTGTAATTCGCGTTGAGCACAGTTAATAGGTTCTTCATTTTCACTAAGCCTTCCTGCCGGTAATTCTAACAAACTGCTGCCTAGGGCGTATCTATATTGTCTTACCAAAAATAAATTTTCGTTGTGAATAGCAACAATTGCGACTGCATTTGCAACCTTAATAATTTCACGTTCTGATTTTTGGCCATTGACGAGGCGGATAATATCTCGCTCTAAGGTAATTATATGTCCTCTAAATAGTACTTCACCGTCTATACGTTCTTCATAAAAGTTATTATTAGGCATTTTTTTCCTCCCTCGATTTAAGAAATTATATTTATCTTAACATAATAATGGAAGATAATTAGCGAAACAACAATAAACGAAAAAATGACGGCCTCTCTTGTCATTATACAAGGGAGGCCGTTTTTTTAAAATTACAAATTTCAAGGAATAAATTAAATCATTGTGTCTATGTACTTTAAACATGATCAGATGGTTTCTAAACAGTTCACAATATATTCTATCGGACCCATTTATTTAGAAGGTAATAGATTAGTTGTAGAGATATTGAACGCAGGTGGACTCTTTAAATTTATTTAGCCTTTCTGCCGAGAATTCTAATAAACTACTACCTATGGTATATCGGTATTGTCTAAGTATAAATCAATATTCGCTATATAACTGGGAGATATAGGGTTATTTACCCATAGTAGTTGAAAATTAGTGCGAGTCTTTAACTAATATAGTAGTTGATTCGGAGGCACATTAATGATAAATTATCTATAATGTTCAGAATATTCAGTTTTCATATTCTATTAAGGATATAAAGGAGTAGTTGTTCGAATGAGTATCGAATTGCTGGATATGCAGGATATAATAATGGATCCTAGTGAAGGAGAAATATCTTTTCGTGGAAATAGACTGCTTTTGTTTCACGCAGACGCTTTGAGCCAGCTTAAGGATGAGTTAATTAAGACGTTAGGACTAGATCTAGCGAGAGGTGTATTGGTCCGTTTAGGCTATCGGTGCGGATATAGCGATGCCCAAGGTACAAAAGCTTTCTTCAATTTAGAAAATGACGCTGATTGGATGCTAGCCGGACCTAGAATACATACTCGCGAAGGATTGGTTCATGTAACTAACAAGGTGTTGGAATATGATCGTGAGGCCAGTCATTTTTATATGTGCGGAAAATGGGAGAACTCCTTTGAGGCGAAACAATACATTAAAACCTACGGTCATTCAGCAGAGGCAGTTTGTTGGACAAATGTTGGTTATGCCAGTGGCTATAGCAGTAGTTTTTTTGGGCAAGAGGCAGTTTGTGTAGAGACAAAATGTATAGCTAAAGGTGATCCATACTGCCAATACGAAATTAGGGCAAAATCCGAGTGGGAAGGTAAAGCTGACCAAAATTGTAGTGATTTGCAACCAAATACAGTCGTTAAAAGTCTACAACTTATGTTGAAAGAGGGTAAAGAATGGGTAAGTCAATGGAAATTATTGAATGAAATTGCCCTTCAACTCTCAAATGGCTTGAATTTTAATGAAATGGCAAAGGATTTTTATCAAGAAGTTTGTCAATTTGTATCGTGTGAAAAGGTTTATTTGATTATCAAGAAACCAAACTCCAGGGGCTGTAATGTTTTTTCTTATGTTTTGGGTGCGAATCAAGTCATTGCCAAACAGATAGAAAGAATAACAGGAACGTTAGAAAACCTTTTGGAAAATGGAACAGAGATAATTTCCAATGGCGAAAGGTTGCCGAAGGATTTTAGGTTTGCGGGTATAATAAAAGATTTTATAGCTGTTCCCCTGGTTTCAAACGGATGCCAAACGGGTTCTCTACTGGTTGCAAATAAGTTAACATCCCATGGATTCAACGAATATGACAAAAATATTTTAGCATTATTGGGTATTCAATTAGCAATGGTTATAGAAAACACAAAATTATATCACATAACTGATCAAGAACTGCAAAGAACGAATTCCGAATTAAAGCGTGTTAATGAAGTTCTGCTGGTTCAACAACAATCTTTACAGAAATCAATTGATCTTCATAACCAGTTTATTGGCTTAGTACTTGAAAACTCCGGATTACAAAAGATTGTTAGCACCATCGGGCAGGCCATTGGTCTACCGGTTTGGATTGAAGACAGAGAATTTCGGATTTTGGCAAAAACGAGAGTTTCAGACAAGGTCCAGCAGATCTCTTCACGTGAATTGTTATCGAAACAATCCAACAAAGGGTTAATAGAAAGTTTCTATAGTAAGAGAGAAACCGCTGTATTTCAAATGGTAGGTAAAAATGGGCAGCCTGTCAGACGTTGTCTTACACCTATAACTGCAGGGAAAGAGATATTGGGTTTTTTAACAGTTGACTTAAATAAAAATCCCTTAATGGAGGGGCAGAAGCTGATTTTACGTGATGCAAGTGTTGTAATTGCTGTAGTGCTCCTTAAACAAATGGTTTCAGTTGATAGCAAGAAACAACTGGTAAAAAATCTTCTGGACGAATGGTTATTTAGCAATACCATGAATGAAGAACAAGTACTGGAATGGATTACAAAACTAGGAATAACGCTAGATTATCCATTAAGCTTGATAGTCCTTGAATTCGAGAGTGCTCAATTGGGTCACATAAATAAATGTGTCGTTGAATTAAGAAACGTCCTGCTACCGAATGGAGTTATCGGGATACATGAAAATAAGTTAGTAATCATACTGAGCAATGGGGGGGATGGTCAAGCGGAAAAAATGAAAAGTTTACTCATAAAGTTGTTAGGGCAATCTTGCACGTCGAAATGGTGGCTTACCATGGGGGTTAAAAGTAATTCGATTTTCGAAACCAGACAAAACTATAATAACGCTAGCGCCGCAAATCAAATAATGAAGCATTTAAATAAAGAGAATACATGCTTTGATTATGAGAACCTTGGAGCATACGGTATGCTTGGAATCGAACCCCAAAGATTTGTCTGGTTCGCCAGAAAGGTACTGGGAGAAGTTATTGATTATGATAAAAAACATAATACAGAACTTATTTCAACTTTAAAACTGTACTTTCAATGCCAGCAGAATATCCAGGCTGCTTCAAGACAGGGTTTTGTAAATGATGGTACCTTAAAATATCGTTTGAAACGTATTCAGGAAATTGCGGATCTCGACTTAACAAATCCTGAGGTTACTTTACAAGTTCAATTAGCATTGAAGTTTCTTTGAGGATATCTCGGTAAGTTATTTTTGAGGGGAGGTTAATTATTATGGATAAAAAAGTGAAGATTGCAGTAGGTATTTCAGGAGCTTCAGGGGCAATTTACGGTGTGCGTTTGTTAGAGAGTTTGGCTGCAAATGGGGTTGAATCTCACTTAGTAATTTCACCGGATGCTGAAAGAACTATCTTGATAGAGACAAAATACACCTTAACTCAATTAAGGTCCCTAGCTAGTAAAAATTATAATTACAATGATGTTGGAGGTGCAATTGCAAGTGGTTCGTTTCTAATTGATGGAATGGTTATCGCGCCTTGTTCAATCAAAACCCTATCAGCGGTGGCTAATTCGTTTAATGAAAATTTGTTGATTAGGGCGGCAGATGTTTGCCTAAAAGAAAAAAGAAAATTGATATTAGTTGTTCGAGAGACTCCATTACATTTGGGCCATTTACGTTTGCTGACTAATGTTGCAGAAATGGGTGCAACGATCTTGCCACCTTTACCGGCCTTTTACCATCTTCCTAAGACGATTGATGATATCGTTAATCAAACTGTGGGAAAAATTCTAGATCAATTCGGTGTCCAACATAATTTGTTTGAACGTTGGACTGGTGACGTTGAAAATGGACGATTGGTTAAACTTCCTGAAATGTTGACAAGATAGGAGATCAAGATGAATGCTACAGAGGAGCATTTTCGTTGCGAATTTTAGAAAGGCCAACGGAATGGAGATCTGAAAGGTGGGCATAATTTGATGCGCGCCTTTCTTTTTGCTTTAATGGCACAAAAAGAATTAAACTTCTCAAGGGATGTTGCACAGGTTTAAGGTATTTGCTAATATAGGTAATTTTCTCAAGTTATTTTTACCTAGATGAGTAATAGTTAAAGAATTAGTTAATCAATATAATAATTTTAAAATTCAGAATAATTAAAAAACGGGAGGTGATGTGTAATGACTGAAACTAAAGACACGACAAAGACGATAGTTATTCTTAGTACTCTAGATACTAAAGCCGTCGAAACAGCTTATTTAAAGGAACAAATTAAAGCTAGAGATTGTAATACTTTGGTCTTTGATTTAGGAACTAGAGGAAAACCGGGTATGGTGTCTGATATTACTCGAGAAGAAATTTATAAACTTGGTAATCCGGACGAAACACTGATTACAACAGATAATCGAGTTAAATTAGGGGAAATAATGACAACCGGAGCAGCGACTAAGCTTAAGGAGCTCTACAAAGAGGGGAGAATTACTGGCGTAATAGGGATTGGCGGTGCCACAAACAGTCTAATGGAGACAAATATTATGAGGGCTTTACCCTTCGGGGTTCCAAAGTTAATGGTTTGTAGTGTTGCAGCATCCAAGGGTCTGGCTAGTCGTTATTTTGGTACCTCTGACATAGCCATCCTTCATTCCGTCATCGATTTTACTGGGACAAATGAGCTAATTAGAGACATTTTGGATCGGGCCGCAGGATCAATTGTTGGTATGGTTGAAAAAATGAACAGAATGGGTCATGAAAAAGAACTTGGGGCTGAGGGTTTTGTTGCAATGACGCAACTTAGCTTGTGTGAACGGACTGCCAATTTTGTTCGTATTCGTCTTGAGGAGGAAGGTCATCAAATTATTGGTTTTTCAGCAACGGGTGTCGCTGATAAAGCAATGGAAGAGTTGATTATTGAAGGGGGAATGTTTAAAGCTGTGATCGATTTAGCGCCTGGTGGTGTAGGGGAAGAACTATTTGGCGGTACCAGGGCTGCAGGAAAAGAACGGTTAGAAGCAGCTGGTAAAAAGGGCATTCCTCAAATAATCGCCCCATGTGCAGTTAACCTTATGACTCCGCCGCGCAGCAAATATAAACCTGATTATTATGAGCGGAAGAAGTATGATTTGGATTCTCTCCGCACTTTCTTAAGGCTCAATTCAGAGGAACTAGGGGTTGTTGCGAGGGTAATGGCGGAAAAACTGAATGCGGCGAGGGGGCCGGTGAAGTTTCTGATTCCCATGAAGGGCTGGGCTTCATTTGATGCAGAGGGAACGGCTATTTATGAACCGGAAACGGATACGATTTTCGTTGAAGAATTTAAGAGGTTGGCTGGTAAACACATTGAGGTAATTGAGGTAAATGCTAATATTGACGAACCTGCTTTTGGTGAAGCAATAATTAAAGCTTTTAATGAGGTAATAAAAAATGAGGTAATAAAATCAGCGTAAGTAGGAGGAGGATCTGGATGATACCAGTAAAATATAACCAAGAAGATGCTGAGGAGTTTCGGGCCAAAGGGTATTGGACGGACCAAGTATTCTCTGATTTTTGGGAAAAAAACGCCAAGGATTACCCTGATAAAGAGGCATTAATTGATTCTAAAGGCTCTCGTTTAACTTGGCTTCAAGCGAAAATACAAGCTGATCGTCTTGCTTTGAAGTTGACTGAACTGAAGGTTCCAAAAGATTCAAGAGTAGTTGTTCACTTGCCGAATTGTGTGGAAGGCTTTATAGCTAGGGTGGCTTGTGAGAAAGCGGGAATTATCTCAATGACTCTAATGCATACATTACGTCATAAAGAACTGCAGGAAATCATCTCTCTGATTGAAGCAACGACTGTTATTATCCCTCGAAACTATCGAAATTTTGATTATTACGAAATGTATAACGAATTAAAAGGCTCGTTGCCTTTACTAAAAAATATTATCGTAATTGGTTCGGATGTTCCAGAAGGAACCATTTCCTTTGAAGATATTGTTCAAAGCTCGCTGGAAGAAAAATATCCTCAAGATTATCTAGCCAACAGACGACTGGATCCAACCCATGTGGGCTTTTTAACAACCACAACCGGTACTACAGGTGTTCCCAAGGTTGTTGAACAAAGTCTCGCTGCACGTCTTTGGAGTACGAAAACCCACGTGAAGAATTGGAAATTGAGCGCTGATGATGTAGTCTGTGCTGTTGCCCCAGCTGCTGGAGCTGCAGGTGGCACACCAACTTATTTTGCTGCTCCACAAGCAGCCGCAAAAATCGCCCTATTATATGATTATAGTGTAACAAATGCTTTGGAATTTTTTGAGAAGGAAAAGGTTACTATCCCTTGTGTAGTACCAGCCCAAATCGCTATGATGATGCAAGAAAATGTAGAAAAATATGACCTGTCTTCAATTCGTGCGATACGATGCTCAGGAGGTTACCTCTCACCGACACTTGCTGAAGAAGTAGAGCGACGGTTCCATGGACCCATACTTAGTACCTATGGTTCCCAAGATACTGGTTCGGTTTCGGGAATTTCCATCGGAGATTCTGCGGAAAAACGGCGCTCGACCGTTGGAAAACCTTTGCCGGGTAATCTAATCAAAATCATTGACGATGAGGGTAATAGCTTACCCCAAGGGGAAGTAGGTCAATTATATTTCCGTGGCCCTCAAAATTCATGTGGTTACTACCGTGATCCGGTAAAGACCTTTTCAGAAGCTTATGACAGTGAGGGGTGGGCCACTCCGGGCGACTTAGCTAAGATTGACGATGATGGTTATGTCATGATCGCCGGACGGAAGAAAGATATCATCATTCGTGGGGGACAAAATATTTATCCAGGGGAAATAGAAAACGCCTTGATGGCACATGCCAAGGTATCAAATGTCGCCATAGTAGCGATGCCCGACAAAATAATGGGAGAAAAGGCCTGCGCTTTCGTTATTCCTAATCAAGCTGAGGGTGTGCTGACGTTTGAAGAAATGATAAGCCACCTCACCGGTAAAAAACTAGCTAAATATAAACTTCCCGAACGGTTGGAGATAGTCGATGCTTTCCCTCTTGCTTCAGAGTCTAAGGTTAATAAAAAAGCTTTACGTGAAATCATCGAAGCCAAGATAAAGGAAGAAGGAAAATTGGATTGAGTAAGTTTTAAAGGAGGATGGTATGATGGCAAGCCAAGAGTTGAAACTGGCAGATCATCAAGTAGAATGGGTACCCATGAAAATGTATCGTCAGGAAGACAGCGATAGACTATGGTTTCATGATAGCGTGCACAATAATCCTCCAAGTAGTGTAATGGGCGCGTCCGTTTACCACTGGCCTCGGGGTACCAGGTATGCTTGTGAGTGGTTTACCTTTCCGTATTCTGAGGGATTTGATTATGTACTTTATGATGGACGAATTTTCCCCGGTCCTATGCCGATAACTGACCCCGAGGTAATTAAAGCTAAAGAGCCAATCTTTCAGGAAAAGTTAAAGGATATGTTAGAAAATTGGCCACAGCGTTACGCGGATATAGTTGAAGAATGGACAGCTAGCTTGGATTACCTTAAGGGGATTAACAAAAAAACCCTACCCTTAGACAGGCTAATTAACGTGTTGAAGGACGCTGTCAAAATCTCCAAACGTAGCTGGGAATTGCATTTTGTATGTATGTATCCGTCTCACTTTGCCTATATGACGTTTGAAGCAATCTGTGCCAAACATAAGATTGAAGAACGACAAATGCGTACCTTTCTGCAGGGGTTTGAAACTAAGATGTTTGAAATCGACCGTGAGCTTTGGAAACTGGCTGACGTGGCTAATGAACTGGATTTAGCAGAAGAGTTTAATGAAATTAGCACTCAGGAAGAGCTAAATGAGCGCTTAGTAAAAAGCACTAAAGGTAAGCTCTGGTTGGGGAAATTTAAGCAGTTCATAGAGAAATACGGACGCAGATCGACAGCAGCTTTGTTTGATTGTGCCTATAGAACTTGGCTTGAGGATCCGATGCCTGCATTTACTACGATCCAGACCTATATTCTTAAAGGTAGTTTTGACTTTAATAAACATACTAAGAAAATAATTGAGGAGCGGGATGAGTATATCGCCCGTACTGTAGCCAACATTCCCCAGGAAGAACGGGAAGAATTCCTTCAAGCTTTGAAATTGGCCCAATACTCTTACCCTTTTAACGAAGACCATAATTTTTACGTAGAACAGTGGACTTATGCTGAACTGAGGTATGCAATCCAAGAGTGTGGACGGCGATTAGTACATTGGAGATTTATTGACGAGATTGATGATGTGTTTTTCATGACCATAGACGAACTCGAAGGAGTACTGGAGGATATTTTAGAAAATAAAAAGCTTGGGATTGAGGAGCACCAGCCAAGGGTACACAGTATGGTCAATCGGCGCAAGGTAGTGTGGAAGGAGTTGCACAAAGTCAAAGTGGATCCTTTTATTGGAACTGTTCCAGAAGGGAAAATTGACGATCCAGTGTTCATCAAGATCTGGGGCATGACGGATGAGGTGATTAGGGGACAGGCCAAACCGGAGATTGATATTAAAAACCGTTGGGAGGGTTTCCCAGGAGCGCCAGGCGTAGTCGAAGGTAAGGCACGGGTAATTTTCGATTATGAAGGATTTTCGGAGGTGCAACCAAATGAGATCTTGATCGCACCATTTACGACACCGGCTTGGACACCGTTATTTTCGAAAATCAAAGGAGTAGCAACGGATAGTGGGGGAATGTTAGCACATGCAGCCATTTGTGCTCGGGAATATGATATTCCTGCTGTAGTTGGTACGATCACCAGAGGTAAAAGAGTTACTGATGGGATAGTGACCGGTCAGATGGTTCGTATAGATGGGACAAAAGGAGTTGTTGAACTCCTAGAGGAGTAGGGGGATGATTAGGGATGATTATGTGGTTGGACCAAATAAGTAAGGCTGATGTGCCATTAGTAGGTGGTAAAGGGGCTAGCCTAGGGGAATTAAGCCAAGCCGGGAAACAAGTTCCGCCCGGATTTTCAATCACAGTAAATGCTTACCGTAGTTTTGCAACCTCTTCAGGAATTTGTAAAAGGCTAAATGAATTGACCGTTGGGGGAGTAGAAATCTCTGAAGAAAAGATCAAGCATATAATTGATCCGTACATTCAAAAATCCATGTTGCCTTCAGTAGTAGAAAAAGCGGTACGTGATGCATATTTGTTGCTTTGTTCTAGAGTAGGCAATGAGGTATTAGTTGCGGTTCGGTCCAGTGCAACAATGGAGGATAGTGGCAGTACAAGTTTTGCCGGACAACATGAAACCTTTCTCAACGTCTTGGGGGTAGAAGCAGTATTGGCTAAAACCTTGTTATGTTGGGGTAGTATGTTTTCTCCGCATGCTCTTCATTACCGTAATGCTAACGAAATCAGTCTTGAAGAAGATGCCATGGCAGTAGTTGTGCAAAAAATGGTTAATGCCAAGTCTGCGGGAGTAGCTTTTACGGTTGATCCGGTAAGTGGGGATCGGGATAGTGTTGTAATTGACGCTGCCTGGGGACTTGGCGAAGGAGTGGTTGGCGGCTTTGTGACACCAGATCATTTCGTAGTCGACAAAAAAACTTTAGAAATTAAAGAACGCTGGATATCTCCTAAAACATCTGAGTTCGCCCGGGATTCTGTCTCAGGAGAAACAGTCCAAAGAGAAGTGGCGAAGGAAAAGCAAATGACCCCGAGCCTTACTGTTATGGAGGTCAAGGCTATTGCCCAAAATGCAATATCAATTGAACAGCATTATGGCCAACCTCAAGACATAGAGTGGGCTTTCGATCAAGATCTTTCGTTTCCAAAGAATCTATTAATATTGCAGAGCAGACCTGTTACCGTATGGGGGAAAGTCAAAAGTCTGGCTGCAGGTAGTCATTAAAATTCTTTAAGATGGTAAAGGAGGAAAAACAAATGGCAAGTAATGATTTAAGGGGTTTTCTCAAGAATTTGGAAGAAAATGGGGAACTAATGAGGATAACAAAAGAGGTGGACTGGAACCTGGAATTATCTCATATTGCTAAAGTAAACGAAGAGAAGAACGGGCCTGCCTTGCTTTTTGAAAATGTCAAAGACTATAAAAACCCTGTGTTTGTAAGTGCCCTCTCGAGTTTAAAACGTTTAGCAATATCTATGAATATGCCGGTCGATACTACTATGACCCAAATGGCCAGGGAATGGGTAGATAGAACTAAAGAACTTATGCCACCAATTTATGTCGAGAGTGGACCGATTAAAGAAAATATTGACAAAGGTGAAGACGTAAACTTGTTTAAATTCCCCGTTCCTAAATTTTACGAAATGGACGGTGGCAGATACATTGGAACATTTGTTTGTGTCCTAACTAAAGATCCTGAAAATGGGTGGGTAAATATTGGAACCTACAGAATGCAAATACTTGATGAAAAAACCTGTGGAATCTATCTGATTAAAGGAAAACATGGTGACTTACACCGGCAGAAATATGCTAAACTTAATAAACCGATGCAAGTAGCCGCGGTTATCGGATATGACCCGCTGATGTTCTTAGCTTCCAGTACGCTAATTGGTGCAGGGGATGATGAGTATGACTATATCGGAGCTCTACGTGGTGCTCCTGTAGAAGTAGTTAAAGGAGAATTTGTAGATTTACCCATTCCTGCTAATGCAGAAATGGTTATTGAAGGTGAATTATGGCCGGAAGCATTACGAGAGGAAGGACCGTTCGGAGAATATACTGGCTACTATTCGGGCAAAGGCACGACTCCCAGACACTTTATTAATGTCAAAGCCGTTACTTATCGTAATGATATGGTTTTCCATGCTACAACAGTAGGAAGACCAGTGACAGATACGCACATGATTATGGCGATGAACCACACTGCGACATTGTGGGCTGATCTCGAAGCGATGAAAATTCCCGGTATCCAATCAGTCTATATACCACCAGAGTCATCAGGAAGATTTATGGCAATAGTCTCGGTAAAGCAACTGTATCCCGGTCATTCAAGTATGGTTGGAAATGCGGTTATTGCTAGTACTACTGGATCTTACGGACTTAAAGTAGTTGTAGTAGTTGATGATGATATTGCGGCAGATGATATGGGTCGCGTCATATGGGCAATGAGTACTAGAATGGCTCCTGAGCGTGGTTGTCAGATTATATCTAGGGGTCGTTCGACACCTTTGGATCCCTCTTTGCAAATTGGAAACAGGGATATTACCTCTAGAATTATCATGGATTGCTGTATTCCGTATGAATGGAAGGAAAAACCCATACCTATCACCTTATCAGATTCGGTTTTGGAAATGGTTAAACAAAAATGGCTGGATTACGGTTTTAAGGAGTAAATGTTTCAAGAAATTAGTAGTCATCCTACACCGGTAGGTATTCTTTGGGATTAGCGGCTTCGACGATAGTCTCCATCGGAGACTATCGTCACCGAAGTCTCGATGATCAACTATGCTGAACGAGTTCTAATAGATTATTTCCTTTAGGGTTTAAAAGAGGTAGATAAAGATGAATAACGAGGATAAAAATGGCAAAATATCTAGGAAGAATCGGAAAAAGGAACATATTGAATTTGCTATGAAGGCAGCAGTAGAATCAAATGGAAGTAACGGTTTTGCCGATGTTCATTTGCTATACGAGGCTTTGCCAGAACTAAATCTTGATGAGATTGACACTACCTTTTGCTTTTTAGGCAAGACGTTAAATGCTCCACTATTAATAAATGCTATAACAGGGGGTCATCCAGATGTTAAACACATAAACCGAAGTTTAGCAAAAGTAGCTGCTAGGGTGGGTATCGCTATGGCTGTTGGCTCTCAGATAGCTGGGCTGGAAGACCCAGATGTGCAAGATACGTATAAAGTTGCTCGCGATGAGAACCCGAATGGAGTTTTATTAGCTAATGTTAGTGCGCTTACTCCGTGGGTAATGGTAAAAGAAGCTATCGAAATGATTGGCGCGGACGGAGTTCAATTGCATTTAAATGTGGCTCAGGAACTTGCTATGACTGAGGGTGACAGGAAATTCAAGGGTACATTAGCTAATATCGAAAGAATAGTATCCTTATCAAATGTACCGGTTATCGTAAAAGAAGTTGGTTTCGGTTTGTCCCGTGAAACGACTAAGAAAATCTATGATGCTGGGGTACGGTACATAGATGTTGCGGGAAAAGGGGGAACTGATTTTATAAAAATTGAAAATATGCGTTCGGGTCAAGACTACCTAGAGAACTACCAGAATATCGGTATCTCCACTGCTGCAAGCCTTATTGAAGCTCATAGCTTAAATTTACCGTTATGTATTGTGGCTTCTGGGGGTTTTAACGGTGGGAGTGATGTAGCAGGAGCACTTGTTTTAGGGGCTAAATTGGTAGGGTTTGCAGGACATTTCTTGCAGGTTCTATTCCAAAGTACTCAGCAAGGTCTTAACGAACGAGTAGATAGAATCATTGATCAATTAAGACGAACAATGTTAATGGTTGGTGCCTCAAATTTAAGAGAATTGGCAGGGAAACCTGTAGTTATTACAGGAAGTACTGCAGAATGGCTAACCAGGAGGGGTATAAAAATATGAGCGAAAAGGTCCAAAAGTTGCTTAATTACCTAGAGTAACATAACACAATGAAAAGTCTATATCAGAAGTCTAGGGACTACCTTGGAGGGTAGTTCCTTTTGTCTTTACAAGGGAAAGTACTTGGCTTAATTTTATCCTTAAATTAGTAGCAAAGAGGAACTGCAGGAAAAGTCTGACTTGAAGGAGAACTATTTAACTACAAGCTGAACGCTACAGTATACTGCAAGGAGGTACATTGTGAAAGTTCCAGTGTCAGAATTACAACGAAGGGTAGTCATATTACAGAATACCTTACAAAACGAAGGGCTTGATGGGGCATTATTAGTCCAAAGGGCTGATACTTTGTATTATAGTGGGACAGCCCAAAATATTCATCTTTATATTCCGAGTGTTGGACGACCCTTAGTAATGGCGTACCGTGATGTAGGCAGGGCTCAAGATGAAACAGCTTGGGAAGTCTTGCCACTTTTGAGGATTTCTAAAATCCCCAGCTATATTCAGGGTTCCCAATTGCCATTGCCAACGGTCTTGGGTTTAGAGTTCGATGTTTTACCTGTAAACCATTATGAACGCTACCATAAGATTTTTTCAGAGACTCGTTTTGTTGATATTTCACCTCTTGTTCGGCTGCAAAGAGCTACTAAATCAGAGTGGGAATTAGCCCGTTTAGCAGAAACGGCGCAAATATTTCCTCATGTATTGGACTATGCTCAAGGAATTTTACGTCCGGGGTTAACTGAAATTGAGTTTGAAGCACTTTTAGAGCAAAAAGCTCGGTTCTTGGGTCATGAAGGCCATCTTAGAGTACGTGGTTTTGGTTCGGAATTTCACTTTGGCGCGTTATTCTCAGGTCTGAGGGCTGCTGTTCCAGGATACTTTGATGGGCCTATGGTTGGTCAGGGAGCTTCAATTGCTTTTCCTATGGGTGCTTCAAAGGCTGTTATCCAGGAGGGGGAACCGATTATTGTGGATTTGGGTATCGTAGTTAATGGTTACCAAATCGATCAAACTCGGATTATGGCTCTTGGATATTTATCTCCAGAACTCCTTGAAGCGCATGAAACAGCTTTGAAGGTAGAAGAAAGGTTACGCAAAGCCTTAATACCAGGAAAGACTGCAGGGGAAGTCTATGAAGAAATCGTTACTTGGGTCAAGGATAACACGCCTTATGAACAAAACTTTATGGGTTTCGGACAAGGGAGAGTTAGGTTCGTCGGACATGGTATTGGGTTAGAACTCGATGAACTACCCACAATCAGTCGAAGCTCCAAAGCAGTGCTAGTCTCAGGAATGGTTATAGCAATTGAGCCAAAGTTTGTTTTTCCTGGTATAGGGGCAGTAGGTATTGAGGATACATTGGTGGTAGAGGGAGTCGAAGGTGCACGCTATATCTCATTAACCACAAGGAATCCGATTATTGTTAAATAAACATACTATCAACTTTTTAAGAATTAATACTTTTTTGATTCTAATGTAAAAGCTTCAAACAAGAATACTAAGGGATTGGGGGTATATTACAAGTACCTTGTAGGGGATTTAGTAATACGAATAAGTCTTTAACTAAATACGCTAAGTTGAAATAGTAACAAAGTACGATGTTTGAATGGTCGCCGGATTATTCTAAGATAGGGAAGGGAGTAGCGCTTTCCAAAGAGGAAATGGTGAAGTTAAGAAATGTTTTAGGTGGTTGAGTTTGCAAGTAAGAGTAGTGTAAACTTGAAACAAACCCTCTTTGATTAGGGATAATCTATAAGGCTCTGGGGTTAATATGTTTAAGAGGAGAGTTATAAATGGATTTAACGGATTTTCCAGTTCGTGTCAAGATACCAATTTCAGAAGGTGAGATGGGTACCTCTGGCCATGTAAAAAACATTTACTATGTAAGATACTTCGAACGCGCTCGGATCCAATATCTTCTAATGATAGGGATAAATGATCTGCAGACAAAGACGGGCATAGGAGTAATATTGGCTCAAACGATTTGTAAGTATCTAAAGCCGCTTGCGTATCCAGATCAAATAATTGTAGGTGCGAAGGTAAAGTCAATGGGTAAATCGAGCTTTGTCATGGAGTACATAATTGTTAGCGAAAAAATTGGAGTGTCGGCTACTGGAGAAGAAGTTATCGTCATATACGACTATAATGATTCAAAGAAAGCGGAATTACCCTTGGTTATTAAAGCGGCCATTGAAAAGATAGATAGCTAAACTCGGGACACAGACAGTTCTCAGGATCTTTTTGCTAGTGGACAAGGCACCCTCTTTTGCGGTTACAGGGCATGTGGAAGCAGTTACATTTATAGATAGTAAAAAGGTTGACAGCAGTGGTAACCAAGTTTTGAAACAAAATCCATTGTAAATGACCTCGCGGATGGCTTTTTCGCGAGGTCATTTTATAAAATTAAATATTACTACCTGCCATTCTTTTATGGGAGCATATAGTTGAAGGCTTTGTTAGCTACCTTAGTCGCTTTCCTTCCGACAATAAAGCGACTGCTTTTATGATGCGTTCCGTCCTAGTCACCTCACGCTTGGCTGAAGTGATCCAAGTGACATAACATGCAGTCAATTTTTCAGCATAATTAGTAATTTAAATGGACGGTAATGATATACTTGATGAGGAGCAATTCTAACCAGACGATTTAGCGAAGAATGTAGTAGTCTTAAGAAAAAGAAAAGGAGAAAATGAAATGAGTATGGAGTTTATTAAACGAATACCTACTGCCGATGAAATAATTGAGCAGATACCCTTACCAAATCACATAAAAAATATAAAAGAAACCAGGGATAAAGATATAAGAAATATTCTTGAGAATAAGGATAAAAGATTTATCCTTATAATAGGCCCGTGCTCTGCTGATAATGAAGATTCTGTCTGTGAGTATATTGGAAAGCTTGCCCAAGTTCAGGAACATGTAAAAGATTCAATTTTAATTATACCTAGAATCTATACAAATAAGCCCCGAACTACTGGTGAAGGTTATAAAGGCATGGCTCACCAACCAGACCCAAGTAAAAAACCAAATTTATCCGAGGGGATAAAAGCGATCAGAAAAATGCATTTAAGAGCACTATGCGAATGTTACATGCCTGCAGCCGATGAAATGCTCTACCCAGAAAACTATACCTATCTTTCAGACGTTTTAGGATATATTGCGATTGGTGCACGTTCAGTAGAGAATCAGCAACACAGACTAGCTGTAAGTGGAGTTGACGCACCTGTTGGTATGAAAAATCCAACAAGTGGCGACCTGTCAGTAATGTTAAATTCTATCATAGCGGCACAGCAGGGCCATACTTTCACATATTCCGGATGGGAAGTTGAAACCACAGGCAATCAGCTTACTCATGCAATCTTAAGAGGGGCAGTAGATTCTAGTGGTAGAAATATTCCTAATTATCATTATGAAGATTTAATTCGCATTGCTAAAGACTATGACAAACTACAACTTTTTAATCCGTCGATTATTGTTGATACAAACCATGCAAACTCAATGAAATGTTATTCTGAACAGCCTAGAATAGCCAGAGAAGTTTTAATGAGCAGAAAATACGACACTTTGCTTAAGAAAATGATAAAGGGTCTCATGATTGAAAGCTATCTAGAAGAAGGCAAGCAAGGTATCGGAGAAAATATTTATGGAAAATCAATTACAGATGCATGTCTTGGATGGGAGAGTACCGAAAAATTAATTTATAATATTGCTGAAAATGTTTAAAAGTGAAGAAAAAAGATGAGGGAAGGCTCCTCAAACTCGGTATTCAGGTGCGGAGTTCGAGGGGCCTTAAGGTACTGTGTTCAAAAATCTATTTTAATGGTATCTTGAAGATCAACATAAAAGTGCCACCTGAGACCAATGAAATTAACCAAGCCCAATGCGGTTTCTTATAATGTATTCGAAGCAAAGGAAACATACCTAAGTTGAAAATCACAGAATAGGAAAATTTCCAACCGTTGAAATAGGTGAAATGATTTATCTGCAAAGCCCACCATTCTATAAATGAGAATAACAACACCCATAAACTGATGTAAATCAATTTCTTAAAAATTCCTTTGCTAGGGAAATAAGGTAAGTACAATAAGGCTGAACAAGGAAGAATTAACAAACTCATTAAAATATCAGCTAATGATGTAGGTATAAAGGTATTAAATTTCCAAAGGGGTTTCTCCACAGTAAGATAAAGGTAAATGAAATTACCTAATGCCCAAAATAGAATTGTAGGGTAATATTGTTTCCAGTGCTTCCAATCACCCCATTGCCAGGTAGCTGTTAATACAAATATTGTAAGTAGTAGGTCTTCCATTTTTACCTCCTTAGAGGAGAAAAGTTGCATAATCGTGTCATCACAGATATTAAATCTATTATTTCCTCTATGCATTACATATAATCAAGACAATTTCACAATATCAATACAGTTGCTTTATCTTCTGATGACGGGGAGCATCATTATCGCAATCGTCATATGTAACTGTTTAATCGTGTTCAGAATAATCAAAGGTTAAGGACTTATCTTTAATTTTGTAGAGGTCTCTTTTTTTCTCCCAGTTCTGGATTACTGTTAATTCCCAATGGTCAGAATACTTAACCATATAAAATTTTACTTCGTTTTTTAGTTTGGGATTATAGATAAAACATGCGTTTTCTAGCATTAATTCTTCACACTTTTCTATAAGACCCGAGATGCGTTTTATGGTTAATTCATCTAAATCTAAATATGGTTTCATAACTTTTCCTCCAATTCCATCTGTATTCATCAGTTCAGCGTTCCATACGCTCGGTTCAACTAAGGGAATGATTACAAGCAAGGAAAGACACAAAAATTGATTTGGACGGAAGTTATCACTATTATACTACTAATACAATAAAGTTCTATACATTTAGATAATCCATCTTAGTTTTCTTAAGAAGGTTCATTAAGGCAATGTTGTACCCGTAGACGATGCACGTGGAGTTCGTGGTAGTGCTATATCGGTGTTGAGTGAAAGCCTTGATACAAGCGGGGTGTATCTAGATATTATTTTTCCGTGTCGTGGTGTGTGAGGAAAAATATAGAGAGCCAGATTTTTAACGATCCGGCTCTTTTTTTCTTGGATTATTTTTGCTAGTTAAAAGTGTCGAAGGAGAAGGAAGTGGTTTACATCGAACTCCATGTGCATGAAAGAATAATAAAAGAAATGTAGAAACGGCTATATTCGCTGATTCCTGGCGAATATAGCCGTTAATTTGTTATCTTTAGCAAACTTTCAGGAAACGCTCAACAAACGTTCAGTAAGCATTTAGGCGTGATTCAGGAACGAAAATTATAGTAATAGAGCACAGTTTCAGACTTTGAGAAGGAGGCTGATTAAAATGAAAATTTACACTTATAGATCAAAAATTGCAATATTAATAATTATATGTTGTTTAGTTGGCATGGTATATGTTTTATCACCATTTCCGAGCAAAGACTCTATTTCGTTAGTGTATAATCAGGAATTTTACCTACCTGTATATAACGACTTTGAACTCCAGGAAGGAAATAGCTGCGCTGCATATTCTGCTGCTTTTATTTTAAGAAACTTAGGAATAAATGCAACGGGCGCGGATGTTTATGCTGAAATCCCTTTCAAAGACCCTTTTATAGGTTATGTCTCAACAAAAGGACTAATTTTATATCTTCAAACACAAGGGCTAGCACCAATGATATATAAAGGGGATTTAACTACACTTAAGGCAAGACTTACACAAGACGCTTCTCCAATTATTGTATTAATTGGAGAAGGAGTCTCTTGGCAACATTACGTTACATTATTAGGGTTTGATGATGATAAAAATGAGCTGTATTTCTTCGATTCAAACGAAGAAAATGATAAAAACGCAGAACTTCCAGGAAACAGAACTATGGAGCAAGACGATTTTTTAAACTTGTGGAACAATGGTCTGCCAGTCTTCAATCGCGTCTATATTGCAACAGGAAAAAACCTGTTAGAGACTGCCTAACAAAAAAGGTTTCAGGCATACATTTCAAGTGAAGTACAAAGGCTGGTTCCATTTCCGATATTCTTGATCAGGAACACCTGAAACATTATGGATTCCTCGATTTCTGTTACTGGTAAAGTTTGGAGGAAGGTGTACAAGTTGGAATATGTTCGTAATGTAGATTATTCCTAAGTTAAAGTTTATTGGCCAAATCGTTTAGGCGTCGAGAAACATCAACAAGTGAGGAAAGAGAAGCCCCTATTTCCTCGATTGTAGCTGAAACTTCTTGGGTATGACTACTAAATTTCCCCAGTTCATCGACCATGTTTCCGATTAAACCACGGATTCCTTGAACAATTGACCGTATTTCTCTAGCAGAACCCGTACTAGATACGGCCATTTTTTGAATCTCATTTGCTACTACACTAAATCCACGGCCTGATTCTCCAGCTCTTGCAGCTTCAATTGAGGCATTAAGTCCTAAAAGTTTTGTGTTCGTTGCTACAGAATCAATATAGTGAACAACCTTTTCAGTTTCTTCGGCTTTTTGATGAACATTTAGGGAAGATTGGGATACAGCCTGTCCCGCGTTAGCAAGTACTTGGGAAGAGGCTGCAATACTTTGGATTGCTGACGATATTTCTTCCAAGGATGTAAGAAGTAAGTCAGAGGTCGTTTTTAAGTCCTTACTAATGTGAACCATTTCTGTAGGAACTGCAGCTACAATGCCCCCTATCAATTCATCGTTAACACAGATGGGATAGGCAATTGCAAAATAGGCTATCCCCATTACGTCAGCCTTTATTTCCTTAACCATAGGCTTACCAGTTTGAAGAACTTGATCAGAACTGCTTCCGGGGGCTATACGATCACCCGTTTTAAGCGGAACGGAAATTTTCGTTCCGTTGTTAATTATTAAATATTTTTCTCGATCAAATAAAGCAATCGAACCCTTCCCAAAAGTTATATCATAAAGAAGAGGAACTAGTTGTAGAAAAAGATTAATCATATGGATTCCCCTTTCAGATAGTTTAATTAAACATACAACATGAGATAACTTCCATATGGGAAGGAAATAAATAAATCTATACTTCAATTGGAGTTGTCCTCCAATTGAAGTATAGTTAAAGGCCAAACGAGTTTATATCACAGCGATAGCTACATCTTTCAAGCCCATAGCATTAGTAGTATTATAATGGCAGTCATTTTTGCTAGATAATTTTCATTTGTCTTCCTGCGTGGCGCAACTGATCTCGGAAATTAGGATGGGCAATGCTGATCAGAGCTAGAGCTCTTTCTCTTAGGGATTTACCACGAAGTTTGACAACTCCATATTCAGTTACTACATGATCAACATAGTTTCTACCGGTAGTCACGCTGGCTCCAGGACTCAAAGTGGGAACAATTTTGGAAATAGTACCACCTTTTGCTGTAGACTTTAGGACGATAAAGCCTTTACCATCTGGGCACATAGTGACACCCCTGGCAAAATCCGACTGGCCTCCACTTCCTCCCCAGACATTGCAGCCGATACTTTCAGAGCAACATTGTCCGAATAGATCAACCTCAATAGTAGCGTTGATACTGACCATTTTATTGTTTTGAGCGATAATGTTAGGATTATTAGTATAATCCACCGGATGCAACTCAATAGCTGAATTATCATTAACAAAATCAAATAAATTTTTGGTGCCCTCGACGAGAGTAGCCACAATCTTGCCCTTATGAATGGATTTCTTGCTTCCGTTTAAAGCCCCACTTTTCACAAGACCTATAAGATAGTCAGTGACAAGTTCCGTATGTATTCCAAGGTCCTTTTTATGTTCCAGGAACTTGCATATCGCATTGGGAATACCTCCTATACCTATTTGAAGAGTGGAGCCGTCTTCAATAAGTTCAGCTATATAGGAACCGATCGTCTTATCCATCTCTGTTACCGGAGGAATAGGTAGTTCCACCATCGGCACATCATACTCTACGAGCAAATCTACCTTGGAAATATGAATGTTGTTATACCCTCTGGTCCTGGGCATGTTGGGATTAACTTCTACAATAATTTTTCGGGCAACTTCAATAGCAGCGGGAGTATAGTCACAGCCTAAGCCAAAATTCAGATATCCTTGTTCGTCCATTGGAGCAACAGTGAACATCAGTACATCGACACCGCTTTGTCTGATTAATCTGGGTATGTCACCGAAGTTTGACGGTACATAGGTTGCATGTCCGTCCCGAATTAGATCTCTCACAACATTTGTGACAAAAAAAGATTCTAAGGAAATGTGAGAAGCATAGGAAGGATCCATGTAAGGATGCTTGCGCCTTGACAAGAATTGCCGGAGAACCACACCTTCCAATTCATCCTTCCGATCAGCTAAAGCCTCAAAGAGAATATTAGGCTCATTAGTAGACGCTGCAGCCCAAACTACGTCGCCCGACTTGACTAACTTAACCGCTTCTTCCGGAGAAACCAGTTTCTGACGATACATTTCGTATGCGCTTAACATGCTATACCTCCTGTTTAAATTAAGATTAGAACGCTTCCAACTTGACAGTTTCGTGACACCATTTTTGCTTGAGGTGGACCCCGGATCCTTCAAACAAAAATGGTGGGATTTTAGAGCAAGAGCTTCGTGAGTAAATCCTCTGTAGGTTCCCTCGCTTAAACTACATAAAGGGACATCTAATCCAATAAGTTAGGTAAAAAAGTTACAATTTGAGGAAAGGCAATCAGAAGAACAGTACAAAGTATGCCGGCGATCAAAAATGACCAGACACCTCGGAAAACAGTTTGTAGTGGTACATCTTTTGCTACCCCTTTAACAACGTAGACATTTATACCAACAGGTGGGGTTATTACTCCAATTGCCACTATCATACAGATTATTACCCCAAACCAGATGGGGTCGTAACCCAGACCATCTACCATGATTGGATAAAAAATTGGGATTGTCAGTAAGATAAGCGGAATCATCTCGATAAGACAGCCTAAGATCAAATAGATTAACAATACGATTAGCATGATGAAAAAACGTGGTAGGGCTAAGTCACCGACCCATTCAGCTATTTCAGAAGGAATCCGACTAATACCCAAAAAACGGGTGAAGATAATAGCTCCGGCTACCATAAATAAAATCATGGCTGTTGTCTTTGTGGTATCCGCTAAAGCCTTGTTGAATTTTCCCCAAGTCATTGTCCGGCCAATAATAGTAACCACTAACACCCCTGCCGCTCCGACAGCCCCAGCTTCTGTTGGCGTAAAGAACCCCATAAAAAGACCACCGATAGAAATGATAAATACAGCGATAGTTTCTATTAAACCATCACGCAGTGCATGAAAAACCTCTTGGGCACTGGCTCTTGACTCCACCCGAGGACACAAAGCAGGATTTCGTTTAGTCATTACGTAAATAGCAAGCATATAAGAAATCATTAGTAGTATGCCGGGAACAATGCCAGCCACGAACAACCTGGCAATTGATTGTTCAGTAGATACTCCGTAGATTACAAAAATTGTACTTGGAGGGATCAAAATACCCAGTGCCCCTCCAGCAGCTACACTGGCAGTAGCAAGTGAATCATCGTAATTGTACTTCTTCATTTCTGGAAGTGCGATAGAACCGATCGTGGCAGTAGTCGCTGTACTGGAACCGCAAACTGCTCCGAAAATAGCACAGGCTACTTGGCTGGCCATAGCTAATCCACCGTTAAAGTGTCCCACCGCCTTATAGGCAAACGTAAAAAGTCGGGTACCTATGCCGGATTGGTAAGCTAAATAACCCATTAAGGTAAACATTGGAATAACGCTCAGAGAATAGGAGGCAAAGGAGGTGTAAATTTCAGAAGCCAGCATCCGGTAGGCTGCATCAGGAGATACCAAATAACTAAAACCGGCTAAGCCTACGATACCCATGGAGATTGCGATCGGCATCCTTAACGCCAGCAAAACTAAAAAAGCGAATAGGCCAACAAATCCTGTCATAGTTGGACTCATCTCTGCACCCCCTTTCTTAGGTTATCAATCAAAGACCCTAATACTACAAGGCCGTATGCCAAGAAACCAAAGGCAATCACATAGATAAACAGGTAATAAGGGGTTTGAGTGGTCAGGGAGACCTGTCCGCTAAGTTTCAGATCATTGGCGTAAAGAATAATTCTCCAGGAAGATAGACTTAAAAAAGCCAAAGAAAACAAATCGATTACTGACTGAAATATACCTTGCACCTTTATATTAAGCTTTTCAACAAAAAATTCTAAAGCGATATGCCCGCCTTGTGCTCCACAATAGGCTAGGGAAAGACCAACGGCCATCGCTGTCAGAAATTCTGCCCATTCAATGGTACCCTGTATCGGACTCCCAAAAAGGCGTGTGATGACATTTCCAACGACCAGTACCATTAATGCAACTACAAACCACCTTGCTATGAAGTCAAGAATATAGCTAAACTTTCCAGCAAGTTTGCATACAATATCCATTTTATCGCCTCCTTGAAGTATTAAAGAAGCATTGCCTGCTAAGTCTTTGGTGCAAGCATTATTTGCTTAGATAAAATTAAACGAGGGCCAAGTACTAAGGTTACATTAAACTCCTCAGGACTTGAGGCCCTCGTCATTTAGTACATTATTACAGCTTATTATTTTTGTCAGTTACTTCTTTTACAGTATTTATAATCTTTTCTCCCTCTAAGCCTTTACTGTTTAAAAAGGTAACATAATCAGTTTGAAGCGGTTTAATACGGTCTATCCATTTTGCGGTTTCTGCTTCAGAGAGGTTAATTATTTCTACCTTCTTTTTGTCCTGGGTCCATTTTAAGCCAGCCGTATTACTTTTATCGAACATACTTGGTACATTTGCAGCATAAAAACTTTCGGTAGCTTCTGTGATTTGTTTCTGAACATCAGCGGGGATAGAATTCCACTTATCCAGATTCATTGTTAAGAAGAATGTTTGATTGTAAAGGAAAGGCGTCATGGTAACATAACTACCAGTGACTTCACCTAATCTAAAGCCCTGCATTGTTTCTAGCGGACCAACTCCGCCTTTCATGATGCCTTTTTGCAGCGCCTCATACCATTCGGGCATCGGCATAGTGATGGGTGTAGCTCCTAATAATTTAATCGCATCCCCTCTGGGGCCTGCAGTTGCTCCAATCTCAAGTCCTTGAATATCCTTCAATTCCCGTAAAGGTTTCTCTGACGTCAAACTACCTGGGCCAGTAGCCCAACTAAAGAGGTGGTGAGTATCCTGCAACTCTTTTGGATTCAGAGTTTTAATTCCTTCCATAAGCGCAAGACTTGCAGTTATGGAACTTTTATTACTAATTCCTGGCAACATAAAGGTTTCAACTACTGGAAAACGTCCTCTAGTGTAGGCATGAGCGGACATTCCAACATCGGCGACTCCCTTAACGACACCCTCATAGGTTTCTGCAGATTTCAGAAGCGTTTCAGCAGGATAACTGGTTATTTTAACCCGACCATTCGTAGCTTTTTCCACGGCCTTTATCCAACCTTGAGCAACGTTTTTTTCAGCCGTGTGAGTAGCAGGCCAAAAGTGAGCTAGCTTTAATTCTATCGGCTTCGTTGCTTCAGCAGAGGGACTATTAGAACTTGTGGTTTTTGATCCGCATCCCGCTACGCTTAACACTAAACTTATTGCTAATAAGTAAATACCCAATCTTAACTTAGAAAAATTGGTGTTTTTTTTCGCTATCATATGATATACATCTCCCTTTTTCTAGTTTTTAGCGATGTGTTGACCCTTTTAAATGCCCTAGGTTTATTACCGCGTTCCCGGTTCGGTCACGAAACAATGGAAAGCCGTAACGACCTAAATAAGTTAGAAATAATTCCCCCCCTTTTCGCCAGTTTTAACAGGTTTAAGCGTTTCCTGATTGATAATATCCGCGATAACCTGAGCTTAATTGAACGTGAATACCAGTTTGCGCTTTACTAAGTAGCCATATGCTCCCATCACAGTCATACCTAGGTGGTCGGAAACCGTTGCTCACCAAAGTGCTTCCATCTTGGCGCGGCCGAATAGATACACTCGTTTCGCCGGCTAAAAAAGTAACGGCACAGAAGAGTCTTGATGCCACATTATTCTTAGCTGCCACCTCGGCAAGGTGAATAGCTAGGGGTACACAGTATGACGCAACCATTTTTTGTGTCCAAGACCTTCAGTGGACGACCGGAAGTTTCGACGTCTGGTGATAACGAATATTGCTGTATTCAGAGTAGGAGCGGAAAATTAGTGTAAGTATAGCATATTTGCCTTATTTATCACTATATTAAAACAGTTTAAAACTTTATAAATATTCCGACTATTACAACTAAACAAATTTCCGGGAGGAATTTTAACATTCTTTAGAGAATATACTAAATATTTAAAATTAAGCAAAAACATTCAGGAGGTAACAGATGCGGGTTTCAGAACTGCGTATGGAAGAACTGCTTCAATTCCAGCCCGAACAAGGAAAAATCCTCTTAAAGGGTTCCCGTGTAATAATCTTCGATGCTTCTGCCCTTGGAAAGCTTCGCAAAGATTTAATCGATACTTTGGGTATGGATAGGGCTAAAGGTTTTCTCATCCGCTATGGCTGGTCCTGTGGTTTTCAAGCAGCTATGACTATCAAAGAGCAGTTTGAATTAGATAATGATTTGGACTACCTATATGGTGGTCCTACCATACACACTCTGGAAGGCTTTGCCCATGTCGATACAGATATAATTGATATTGATCGACCAAAAGGTACCTGGTCACTTAAAGGGGTCTGGACTAACTCCTTTGAGGCCGAACAACACATACTACATTATGGTTACCACAATGAACCGGTATGCTGGATGTTGGTGGGCTACGCAGGCGGCTATCGTTCTGCCTGTCTAGGACTAAAAGTCATATATAAAGAGGTAAAATGTGCTGGCAAGGGTGATGAGCACTGTACTTTTATCGGCAAGACAATAGAAGAATGGGGCGAAGAAATAGTCCCGGAACTAGCTTATTACGAAGTTAGTAAAATCAGCGAAGAACTGGAAGAAGCTCATCGCAGGATCACAATTCAAAACGGTATTCTAGAACGAATAGTTACTATACATGAACAGCTGACTCAATGTATTTTGAAAGGTAAAGGGTTAGAAGCTATCGCTGCCAGTCTTGCGGAGTTTATGAAATGTACAGTAATTTTGGAAGATCGTAACCTTATCCCACAATCCACCTGTTTTCCGCTGAACCCTGTCACAAAAGATCACCTGACTCCTTATCATTCGATTTGGACCAACCCCTTATTCAAAGAAGCATCCGCTTTTTACCTTCAGCAAAAGCGCGCATTCCAAATAGCTGGGGAATATTCAGATATCCAAGTTTACCGTTTGGTATCACCAATCTTAGTCGGCAGCGAATTGCTAGGTTTTGTTTCTTTACTGCGCTCGGGACTATCCTTTTCAGAATTGGAAAATATCTCTTTAGAGCATGCCGCCATTGTCTTTGCTCTTAAAATATTAGAGGAAAAGAAAATCAGCGCCGTAGAAAGGCGCTTAATGGGTGATTTTATTGATGACTTGCTAACGGGAAATTTTCCCGACCCCAGTTCCATAATCAAACGGGCACTCGGACTGAATTATGACATCACTCTTCCTCATCGGATTATGGTATTAGACATTGATAACTTTAGCCAATTAGTAAACTCATTCTCACAAAATGAAAAAATGATCTTACAATTTAAAACAGATTTTGTTAACACTGTACAATCCTGCCTAGAACGCTTAGGTAAAGGAATGGTCGTGAATAAAAGCGATAATTTAATCATGCTAGTCCAGCTAGATAAGCCGGATAGCCCGGAAAAAGACAGTAGGGAACTTGCTGAAAATATCATTAAACAAATTTCTCGCCACTTTCCTAAAGTTACTCTAACTGTAGGTATTGGGAGTTGCTGCAAACAGTTGTCTGATTTTCACCATTCCTTTTTATCCGCTCAAAAGGCCCTAGAAATCGGAAAAGCCCTAAAAAAGCAAGGCCAAGTGATTTCTCTTGAGCAATTTGGTACACATGCTCTGCTTTTTAGCGCCTTAAATCCATCTGAATTATTAAACTTTGCTAACAGCCAAATTGGCTCCCTTATAACATACGATGAAACCTATCAAACCGAACTTATATTTACGTTGCAAAAATTTCTAGGCCATCGTGGTAGCTTTGAGGAGACCTCTAGAATCATGAATATGTCGTTAAGTGGGTTAAAATATCGCTTACATCGTATTGAAGAGATTACCGGACAAGACCCAAAAGATTTCCAATCCTGCCTTAATTTCCAATTAGCCCTAAACATCCTCCAGTTAGTGGGAAAGGACAAATTTAAGTCATAACATAAGTGCTCTACTTACTTCATGTTTCCAGATTTAGGTCTAGCTCTCGGCTCCGTTCTTTGGGGCATTGTCGTACAGGTCGTCGGATACGATGTAATGTATCTATTAGCAATCCTCCCGACACTGGTTTCTCTACTCGTGTATCTACTTTTTGCTCACAAAACCAAACATGTAGTAGGGAATTGCGGTAATATTAGTTGAATGGGCGAGAAATTTTTGCGGAAGCTGACTTGGGCACCATTTTAAAAAAGAAGGTGACCAAAGCTAATATCGTCATACAAAAAAGCCACTATTAACTAGTGGCCTAAAGCTTACTATATATAAAAGAGCACGTAATGATCTACCTAACACCAATATAGATCGCTGATTACCTAACTAGAATCTTCCGACCATAATTAAGCAAGTTACCACCTATACTAATGATTCGTTCGACCTTACAAGATATCTACTCAGCTATATATAACCTCTCGGCTACATATAACCGATCTTCTTACACATTCATATATCAAACGATATATGGTTGCGTAAGAAAACTCAACACCCAGCAAAATCTTAGCTCGACCCTTTACGATAAGTTAGAACCTTAAAACAATCGAAGAGAGACTGCCATAAAGCTTTTCCCCACCACTAAAAGATCTTCCCTCCGACTATAGACAAGCGTTTTACCACCTGCATATAATCTTTGGCCGACCCATATACACCCGGTAAGGAGCATATATGAATCTTGGCTCAACCATTACGTACCCTTATGATCATATTATGGCTTTTTGCGCCTTAGTTTATGCTTGGAAATTTATGGAAGAATCAGCGCACGATTCACAATAATTCGTTAAATACCTCCGAACTTATTCAATGATACAAAAATGAAATAACCAATCTGCCAATATTTACAGTAGTAAGGGCAGATTTTTTTGTTGATATTCTAATAGAATGTGACTATAATAAGAACACTAGTTCGGTATGGTCGAATAAATGTGCCATTAGGCATTGCTGAAAATATAAGTTGATTGTAATCGAAGCAAATAAATGCTCAGTTTGCAGCTATTAAGATTACAGGTGGTGGTGAAAAGAAATGCTTAAACGATATATTTTTCATATTGACGCCAATTCAGCGTACCTCTCTTGGGAAGCGGTGTATCGGCTTCAACATGGCGATCCATTCGATCTACGAACCGTTCCCTCTGTCGTGGGTGGTGATCCGGCTACAAGGCATGGCATAGTGCTTACTAAATCGATACCTGCTAAGAAATATAAAATCGAGACGGGCGAAACGCTTTACTCGGCATGCCAAAAGTGCCCTGACCTAATTATTGTACGACCGCATTATGCCCTTTAGCGTCAGTGCAGTGATGCCATGGTTGAGATCTTAAGAGACTATAGCCCATCCGTCCAACGCTTCTCTGTAGATGAGTGTTTTTTAGACTTTTCTGGAATGGAGTTACTTTTAGACGATCCCCTTAAAACTGCCCATAAGATAAAAGACCGAATTAAAAACGAGCTTGGCTTCACTGTGAATTCTATTAGAGTCTGAGACCTAGCCAAAATGGTGTGTATTCGTGTATAGTAGTAGTGGTGGGAGGGATGCCATTGATATAAGATTTGTGTTAAAATGCACTTATTATTGAAGTTTGCTGAAACATAATTATTTTAAAAAGTGGGTTTTGAAAGACTGTATGCATTAGTGAAGGGAAGGATAGCAAAAATGAAAAGACGATGGTTAACTCTATTCGTAGCAATCTGTACGGTCGCTCTTTTAGTGGCAGGATGTGCTCAGAAAAATACAGAAACGAAGGAAACGGGCGATAAATCATGGAATAAAATTAAGGAAAAAGGGGAATTTATCGTTGGTTTGGATGATAATTACCCACCGGCAGGATTCCGTGATAAAGCAGGAGAACTAGTTGGCTTTGATATCGATTTAGCTAAAGAAGCCGCCAAGCGGTTGGGTGTTAAAGCGGTATTTAAACCTGTACAATGGGATGGAGTTCTTTTAAATTTAAAAAGTGGGGAAATAGACCTTATCTGGAACGCCTTGGGCATTACCCCGGAAAGACAAGCGGAGATCGGTTTTACGGATAGTTATATGGCAGACAGGAATATTATCGTAGTAAAGTCCGGTTCCCCTATCAAGTCTAAGGCCGATTTAGCAGGGAAAATTATCGGACTTCAATTAGGAAGTACTGCGGAGCCGGCAGTCACTAAAGATGAGATTTCTTCTAAACTTAAAGAAATTAGAAAGTTCGAAAGTCCAACTGTAGCTTTAATGGATTTAGAGGCTGGCCGCATTGACGCTGTAGTAACTAATGAAATGAACGCTCGTTATCTAATTACAACAGAAAAGACAGCTGACAAATATTATATCTTGACAGAACAAGAAGGTGATTTTGACAAAGAGCCTTTTGGTGTAGGTGTGCGCATAGAGGACAAAACCTTCCTTGTTGAGCTGAACCGGGTTCTCAATGAAATGAAAGCCGACGGAACTGCTGCCAAAATCAGTAATCAATGGTTTGGATCAAATATCATTAAGTAGGTAAATTAAAAGGAATAGGAAGTTAATAAATCTCTTCCTATTCCTTGTTTTATACTAAGGCTTGGCGCTTCTAAGCCAGTTTTTATGGGTATTAAGACATGCATAAGGGGATAAAAGAAAACGATGGATTATGTTCTAACGATATTACCTATTCTTTTAAAGGGTCTAAAACTATCCCTAACGGTTTACGGAATTGTAATTATATTAATCTTTCCGATAGCAATCTTGGCTGCTATCGGAAAAGTATCAGGACCCCCAATTCTTAAAAAGTTCTTACATTTATATACCTGGATATGGCGAGGTACCCCTCTGTTGCTCCAATTATTTTTTATTTACTTTGGCTTACCTTACTTTGGTATAAATTTACCTCCATTTGTTGCAGTGATTATCGCATTTGTCTTAAATGTAGCCGCTTATGAAACTGAAATTATCCGGGCAGGTATTGAATCTGTAGATAAAGGGCAGTATGAAGCAGCTAAGGCTTTGGGGATGACTTATTTTCAGACGATGAGGCGGATTATTATTCCTCAGACAATTAGAAGGGTGTTGCCTGCTACCTGCAATGAAGCCATCCTTACCTTTAAAGATACTGCGCTCGTTGCGGCAATTGGTATGGGCGATTTATTGCGCTCGGCTAAGGAAGTAGTAACGACTGATTTCAGAATTACTGCTTTTTTCGTTGCTTTTGTTTTCTACCTGATTATTTCTTCTGTTTTGCTTCAAGTCTTTAGCAGATTAGAGAAGAAATATTCTATTTACGAATAAAAGAGCTATGCTAAATGGCTATGATATATATTATTTAAAACGGTCTAATTAGGCAACGAAGGGATAAGAGAAGATAATGGATCATATGGAATATGTTCTAAGTATACTTCCGTTTATTGCATCTGGACTGAAGTTAACTGCTAAGATTTATATAGCTACATTAATATTCGCATTGCCTGTGGGACTTCTAGCCGCTATTGGCAAAGTAAAAGGTCCCAAGATAATCACAAGGATTTTATATTTATATACATGGATCTGGAGAGGAACGCCTTTGCTTCTCCAATTATTCTTCATGTTTTATGGGTTACCCATTATTGGTATTAGACTATCACCATTTGCTGCGGCGGCTATTACCTATACCTTAAACTCGGGGGCTTATTTAACGGAAATTTTCAGGGGAGGTATAGAATCAATTGACAAGGGCCAATATGAAGCTGCAAAAGCTTTGGGAATGACCTATCCCCAGACGATGCGCCGGATCATTATCCCCCAAACAGTGAGAAGAGTTTTACCTCCTACCTGTAGTGAGGCTGTTAACTTGGTAAAGGAAACTGCGCTTCTTGCAGTTATAGGAATGCCGGATTTATTGCGGATTGCTACCCAGATCTTCACCAGGGATTTTAACATTACACCATTTATTGTGGCCTTTGTTCTGTACCTAATTATCTCTTCTGTTCTTGTTAAATTATTTGGTACATTAGAGAGAAAATATTCGATTTATGAATAGGGAGGGATAGTGAATCGATGTCGATGATACATATGAGTAATATTCATAAATATTTCGGTAAACTTCATGTTCTCAAAGGAGTATCTTTAGAAGTTAATAAAGGAGAAATTATTTCAATTATTGGTCCCAGCGGGTCAGGAAAAAGCACCTTGCTCCGCTGTATGAATCAATTAGAAAAGATAGACCAGGGTATTGTTGAGATAGAAGGCATTGTAGTCGAGGCATCCGGAGCTATGGAGGCAAAGATTGCTGCTACTCCTCAAGAAGTTAGGGCTACCTATCGGAAGATGGGTATGGTGTTTCAAAGCTTTAATCTTTTCCCCCATATGACAGCTTTAGGTAATGTGATAGAAGCACCTATGCTTGTCAACAAGGTAGCGAAAGACGATGCCGTAAAAAATGCCGAGAAGCAATTGGCAAAGGTTGGACTACTGGAAAAAAAGGATGCCTTTCCTTCAAAGTTATCTGGAGGACAAAAACAGCGGGTTGCGATTGCTCGAGCGTTAGCTATGAATCCAGATATTATGCTTTTTGATGAACCGACATCAGCTTTGGATCCTGAGTTAATAGGAGAAGTACTAAGTGTCATCAAAAACCTGGCTCAGGAGCATATGACCATGTTGATAGTGACTCATGAAATGGGATTTGCCAAAGAAATCTCCGACCGTGTGATTTTTATGGATGATGGCAAAATTCTGGAAGATAGTAGTCCAATGGATTTTTTTGAAAATCCTCGTCATCCTAGGATTAAGACTTTTTTGGAAAAGATGTTGTAAAAGAAATGTCTACCATTAGCGATTGGTTTAGCCAATCGCTTTTTGTACTCGTCAAACCTCCATCCGCTATGCGACACCACATAACTTTTTAGAAGTCTCTTCTTGCATCTAGACACCATGCCATAGCGATGTAACTAACCTTGTTTCGAGTCAGGGCTACAGGGACACTCTGCCATCCTTGACCATCGCCTATGGCTTAAGACAAGTTTTGAGAAGTGTGGACTTGTATATAGTAAATCAGAGGGAGTACCCTTTACCCATTCATCAAATTTTATCTATGCTTTGCAGAAAGCTTTAGACATTGCATTCTTATCACACTTTCTCGTTTACTCTTTTATTTCAATCAAAATCATGGTATTATGCAATCTAAGAGAATTCTGCGTCAACTACCGATTGCGCGAAAAGGCCATAGACAAAGTGCTATGGCCTTAAACATATTTTAAGGATGCGAGGTTATTGTTAGTCTATAATTTAAGAAGATAAAGTGTTGAAAAAAGTAATTAATGGAGGAAGATATGGAGTCACAAGCTGTAAAACGTATTTATGTGGAAAAAAAGCCAGGCTATGATATTGAAGCCCAAGGTCTCTATACGGATCTATTAGAAAATTTAGGGATTATAGGGTTGCAAGGGTTAAGAGTGATTAACCGCTATGATATTTCTGGAATTACGGATGAGGAGTATGCTAAGTCTCGTCCAATTATCTTTGCCGAGCCTCCATTAGACTTGGTATATGACGAAGATTTAGACATTTCCCCTCAGGAACGAGTTTTTGCTATGGAATATCTGCCCGGTCAATATGATCAGCGGGCGGATTCAGCTGCTCAATGTGTACAGATCCTGACCCAAAAAGAGCGTCCAACTATTGCCTCAGCTAAGCTAATAGTTTTAAAGGGACAACTTACAGAGGAAGATTTCCTAAAGATTAAGGATTACTGTATAAACCCTGTTGAATCCCGGGAAGCCGCTTTAGAGAAACCAGAAAGTCTTGAGTTTGAAGCAGTTATTCCACCGAATGTTGAAATTCTTGATTGCTTTATAGAGAAGTCGCCTGAAGAACTGAGAACGTTCTTTAATGAAACTGGCTTAGCTATGAGCTACGCGGATTTAGTATTTTGTCAGAAATATTTTCGGGATACAGAAAAACGAAATCCAACAATCACTGAAATTCGCGTAATCGACACTTACTGGTCGGATCATTGTCGGCATACAACCTTTAATACTAAGATCGAAGAGGTTGCTTTTCCAGAAGGGGATTTTGCTCCTCCATTGACCAAAGCTTATCAAGAGTATCTCACGTCACGGGACTATGTCTATGGAGAAAATCCCGCTGATCGAGATGTCTGTCTCATGGACATTGCTGTTTTGGGTATGAAAGAGCTGAAGAAAAAAGGGCTATTGCCTGACCTCGACCTATCAGATGAGATCAATGCCTGTAGTATTGTAGTGAATGTCGATATCAACGGTCAAAATGAAGAGTGGCTGGTGATGTTTAAAAACGAGACCCATAATCATCCTACAGAAATCGAACCGTTCGGCGGAGCGGCTACCTGTTTGGGAGGGGCCATTCGAGATCCCTTGTCTGGCCGTACCTATGTTTACCAAGCCATGCGTGTGACAGGATGCGGTGATCCAAGGACAAAACTTGAAGATACTCTGCCCGGAAAGCTGCCACAAAGAAAGATAACAAGAGGTGCGGCTGCTGGTTATAGTTCCTACGGAAATCAAATCGGGCTGGCCACGGGGCAAGTAACAGAAGTCTATGACGAAGGTTTTATAGCCAAACGCATGGAAATTGGGGCCGTGATTGCAGCCGCTCCCCGCGAAAATGTAGTACGAGAAGCTCCTGAAGCTGGGGATGTTGTCGTACTTGTCGGCGGGAGAACGGGCAGGGACGGATGTGGTGGCGCAACTGGGTCTTCTAAAGAGCATACCACAGAGTCTCTACTAACCTGTGGAGCGGAAGTACAAAAAGGAAATCCTCCTACAGAACGAAAAATTCAAAGACTTTTCCGTAACGCCAGCGTAAGTACACTGATCAAACGATGCAACGATTTTGGAGCAGGCGGTGTATCAGTTGCTATCGGAGAATTAACGGATGGCTTAGAAATTAACTTAGATGCAGTTCCGAAAAAATATGAAGGTCTTGATGGGACTGAACTTGCGATTTCTGAATCCCAAGAACGAATGGCAGTCGTTATTCGCGCTCAAGATTTCGAGATATTTGCCAACTATGCTCATGAGGAAAACCTTGAAGCAACGTTAGTAGCTCGAGTTAGTTCTAATCCTAGACTTACGATGATTTGGCGAGGACAGGCGATTGTTGATCTTAGTCGAGAATTTCTCAATACCAATGGAGTTAAGCAGACGACGAAGGTTCAGGTTGCTCTTCCCGAGGCAAATCACAACTACTTCAGTAAGCTGCCAGAAATAGTTGAACGAACACTAGCTTCTTCTAAAGTGGCAAACGATGGTTCTTTATTAAAAGAAGCATGGCTTGCTAATTTGACTGATTTAAATGTCTGCAGCCAAAAGGGGTTGGTGGAGAGGTTTGACAGTACCATCGGGATGTCTTCCGTCTTGATGCCATTAGGTGGTAAATATCAGACTACTCCGACTGAAGGTATGGTGGCTAAGCTTCCCGTGTTATCTGGGGAAACGAATACGGCGACCATGATGACTTATGGTTATAATCCACAATTGGCAAAGTGGAGTCCGTTTCACGGTGCCTTGTATGCTGTCGTTGATGCGGTAACTAAGATCGTGGCCCTAGGTGGAGATTATCGCAAGGTTCGCCTTACCCTGCAGGAGTATTTCGAGCGATTAGGAACAGATCCCGAAAAATGGGGAAAACCATTCAGTGCTTTACTAGGGGCTTTTTATGCTCAGAAAAAACTTGGAATTCCGGCGATCGGCGGAAAAGACAGCATGTCTGGAACCTTCATGGATTTGCACGTTCCTCCGACTTTGGTTGCTTTTGCAGTCAGTGTGATCGAGGCAGATAAGGTTGTCTCCCAAGAGTTCAAAAAGTTCGGGAGTCAAGTTGTTCTAGTAAAAGCTATTCGTGATAACCATGAAGTCCCTGATTTCAAACAATTAGGTAATAATTATTTAAAAATTAACGAGTTGATCCATTCCGGATGCGTCTTGTCAACGCACACTGTTAGGATGGGAGGACTGGCAGCAGCACTCAGCAAAATGTCGTTTGGCAATCGGATTGGGATGACCTTAGACAGTTCAATAGATATCAATAGTCTGTTTACTGCTGATTATGGTTCAATAGTCTTAGAAATAGAAGCAACAGTTGATTTGGCAGAAGTCTTTGTTGGGGTAGATTGCCAACCTCTTGGGGTGACCCAGGAAAACCCGATGATTACGGTTAATGGCGTAAATATTGAGCTGGAGACTGCTTTTCAGGCTTGGGAAAAGCCATTGGAAAAAATCTTTCCTACTCAAACGGAAACAGTCGCCGAGCCACAAAAAGTAAGCTTCAACTTACGGAATAATCAAACTCCATCAATTAAAGTGGCTAAACCAAGAATCTTTATTCCGGTTTTTCCGGGGACTAATTGTGAATACGATTCGGCCAAAGCTTTTGAGAAAGCTGGAGGGATCGTTGAAACCCTGGTGATTAAAAATCTGACCGCAACTGATGTGGAGCTATCTATCCAAGAGATGGTTAAAAAGATTAATCAAGCTCAAATTGTTATGCTTCCAGGGGGCTTTAGTGCGGGAGACGAACCTGACGGTTCGGGTAAATTCATTGCTACGATGTTCAGAAACCCTTGGATTAGTGAAGCGGTTGCGGAACTTATGAATCAACGGGATGGTTTGATGCTCGGAATTTGTAATGGGTTTCAAGCATTGATCAAACTGGGTCTCGTTCCCTATGGAGAAATAATCGATTTGATGGAAGATTCGCCCACTCTTACGTATAACAAAATTGGTCGTCACGTTTCCAGCATAGTCCAAACCAAAGTTGTTTCCGTTTTATCCCCTTGGTTTAGCGGAGTGAATTTGGGAGACATTCATTCTGTGCCTATCTCCCATGGAGAAGGTCGGTTTGTCGCAGATCATGAAATGATTCAAACGTTAGTTGATAATGGACAGGTTGCTACTCAATATGTGGATCTTAATGGGAACCCGAGCAATGATGTTATATATACTCCCAATGGTTCGTTTGAGGCTATTGAAGGAATCACTAGCCCAGATGGACGTATTTTAGGTAAAATGGCCCATTCCGAAAGGACCGGTTTGGAAATTGCGAAAAATGTTCCTGGTAATAAGTATCAACCGATTTTTGCTGGTGGCGTTAACTATTTTAGAGGATAGACATTTTGCACTAGCCCAAAGGTACATGTTAAAGGGTTTTTAACCTGTTTTGTCGAACTAGAAATAGTGAATGATTAGAACATTAGGAGATGAATTTTATTGAATACTACATTTGAAAGTGCTGTTGTTACAGTCCAAGACAAAACCGTTGCCGTTGTTTCTGTCCAACCAACCGTATTCCAAAATTCGTTTAACGCATCGACGGTTATCAAAGGATTGCTCCCTGTGTTTGAAGGTAAGCCTGTTGTTCTCATGACTTTAGATCCCCAAGGGGAACCTGCTTACTTTGGAAGATCAGACCTGGTCCTTCTTCTGGAAAGTATCAATATTAAAGATGCTCCTTGGAAAGAAGTGACAGCTGCTGTTGACTTAACGAATTCTTGCCCGATGAAAGAAGCGGAAGAATAGTAGCATTGTATTGAGGAAAACATGGAAGATTGGTTGAACTATCGCAAGATATTACATGTGGATATGGATGCTTTTTATGCCTCTGTCGAGCAGCGCGACGATCCTTCTTTAATGGGTAAACCTGTAGTGGTTGGAGGTAGGCCAGATAGCAGGGGTGTAGTTTCAGCAGCATCTTATGAAGCGCGCAAATATGGAATACGCTCGGCAATGCCTATTGCAGAAGCTGCTCGGCGCTGTCCGGCTGCAATTTTCTTGCCTGTAAATGCACAGAAGTATCGTGAAGTATCTTTGCAAATACGGGAAATATTTTTAACTTACACCCCCATGGTCGAGCCGCTATCTCTGGATGAGGCCTTTTTGGACGTTACAGGTTCTACGAGTTTATTCGGTCCTGCGGATCTAATTGCTTCAACGATTAAACAGCGCATCCAACAGGAATTGAACTTAACTGCGTCAGTTGGCTTGGCTTACAATAAGTTTTTAGCAAAGTTGGCTTCAGATCTGAAGAAACCTAATGGATTCGTGGTTGTGCATCCGAAGGGAATTCAGGAGTTTCTTGATCCATTGCCTGTGGAAAGGATCTGGGGAGTAGGAGAAAAAACTGCGGAGCAATTGCACATTCACCATGTTAAAACAGTTAGGAACTTACGTAGCTTGGAGTTGAAATTCTTAACAAAGCTCTTTGGATCTTTGGGCAGCCAGCTTTATCAGTTGGCGCGAGGAATTGACCATCGACCTGTGGAAAGCGACCGGGTGGTTAAATCCATCGGTCGTGAGACTACGTTTGAAACTGATATTACTGATCGTGACGTATTGGAGAAGACTTTATTAAAGCTTGCTGTTCATGTGGGTCGTAGCTTGCGTAAAGAGTCACTAAGAGGAAAAACGGTGACATTAAAAGTTAGGTACGATGATTTCCGTACCTTAACCCGTTCTCGTACACTGCAACGGGCCACGAATCTTGATGATGTGATTTATCAAGAAGCCTGCAGCTTGTTAAGAGAGTTATCACTTAATCAACCACTTCGATTAATAGGCGTTACCTTGTCTAATCTTACCGATCAGATTCAAAATCAATTGGCTTTATTTGAAGAGCCTCAGCTAGAACGAGAGAATCTCACAAAGGTTCTTGATTCAGTGAAAGAGAAATATGGCGAGAAAAGTATTATAAGGGCTAGACTTTTATAACTATTATGGTATAGGCCATTTGCGTTTTTCTAAGCAGATGGCCTATTTAAAGATAAACCTACTACTGCATCTTTAATCGTTCTTTCCTCCAAGTAGGGCTGTACTGCTTTTAAAACGTTATTAATAATCATAAATATACCCGCTTTCTAAATTAATTGTTTTTATTTCACTTCTTTTAAAGCTTTGGTGCTACACAGGCAATTCTGTCTAGTTCCTCAATATCACATAAATGCAAGTCAATTCCGTATATTGAACGCAAAAAGGTTTCGTTTAACACCTCTTTGTAATCGCCAAACGAAAACTCTCCCTTCTTATTAAAAGCAGCCACTTTACCCTTAAGTAAAAGGGCTTGGTCTGGGTTGTGGGTGGTCAACACGACACCATATCTTTCTGCTGCCATCCTTTTTATTATTTTTAAGACTTTTATCTGGTTGCCATAATCTAAATGAGCAGTAGGCTCGTCCATCAAAATCACTTTAGGTTGTTGTGCTAGGGCACGGGCTATACTGACTTGCTGCCGCTCGCCACCACTAATTTCTGTGTACGCTTTATGTGAAAGATGAGAAATTCCCATCTGAGCGAGCGCATTTTTAGCGACCAAATAATGTTGCTCTTTGGGTCTTTCAAAAGTCCCTAAGCGTGGGGCGCAACCCGTAACAACATACTCTAGCACCTCATAATCGAAAGAGGCCTCAATTATTTGAGGAACAAAGCCGATGGCTTTTGCTACTTCTTGAGGTAGCATCCTCTTCATATCATGACCATCAATTACTATATGTCCTTGTGAGGGGAGTGTCAGATTTGCAATACAATTTAAAAGGGTTGTTTTCCCTATGCCATTGGGACCTAATATGCAGATGATTTGTCCGCTTTTTATGCTAAAGGAAACGTTGTTGAATAATTCCTTACAGCCTTTATACGCATAGCTTACTTGAGTTATAGCTATTTCCATCTAGTTCACTCCCTCACGAAACCTTTGCTCTTTGTCTGTATAATAGGTAGGCAAAGCTCGGCGCTCCGATAAATCCTGTTAATATGGACAAGGGTATCTCTACAGAGGTTAACGCTCGTGCGGTTGTGTCAACGACTAACATGAAAATAGCTCCCAGAAGGACAGTAACGGGCAAGAGTTTAGTGTGGTCAGACCCTACTAATAATCGGCCTAAGTGAGGAATAATCAAACCAATCCAGCCAACCGTACCACTTATAGATACAGCACTTGCTGTGAGAAGACTGGCACAAATAATTATAATACCACGTATTTTTTTTATATTCATGCCAAGCGTTTTGGCCTCTACCTCGCCAAAGGATAAGATATTAATTCGCCACGAAAGACTAAGGAGTAAAATAGAGCAGATTAATAACACCGGGCTAATTGCTAAAAGCTCAGCTTTTTTAACAGAAGCAACGCTACCCATCTGCCAAAAGACTATAGATGAAAGCTCGGTTTGTGCTTCAGCGACAAACTTCATGATAGCTAGTACAGCGTTTAAGAAACCACCAACGATTATGCCTGAAAGGACCATCATCATATTGGAATTGTTTCTAAACAGCTTTGGTATGGTTGTGGTAAGTAAAACAGCAAATAGTCCTCCCCAAAAAGCAAGGAGTTGCCTTTCTATCATTCCAAATCCAAGCAGTATGGCGGCGGCTGCACCAACACATGCGCCAGAGGATACGCCAAGCAAATCAGGTGATACAAGTGGATTTTTAAAGATACCCTGATAAGCAGCACCGGACAAAGCGAGCATTGCACCAATAAACATTGCTGCAAAAATTCTTGGCATACGTACGTAGAAGACTATATTTTCCATAGCCACATCTGTTTGCAGTACTAACCCAAGCTTACTGCGTAGTGCCTGGATTACATCTAGTGGATTATTGCTATAGCGTCCAACGCTTAAAGAAAAGAACAACAGGATGACTAAAAGTACGAATAAAAAGAGCATCTGTTGGCTATGTGTTATTTTTTTCATAAAAATCCTTCTAAAAAAAACCCCATCTGCACTGTTTAAAGCAGGGCAGATGGGGTAATTAATTTTACTTTAATCCTAGCTGCTCTGCTGTGAAGGTTTTTCCATAAACTAGTTTGTAAAATTCATCAGCATCCTTCATAAGATTCTCTAAAGGATAAAGGTCTGGGTGAAGGTTATAAACTCCCCAAGAAACTCCAAGTGCTATAGCCGCAGTTGGCTGATCCCAGGGCTCCAATTTAGAGGGGAACACATATACTTTCTTATTTTTAATTGCCTTAATACTGCTCCAAGCAGGGTCTTTTAGCAAGCTGTCTACAGAATAGCTTACATAGGCAGGGAACCAGATGACATCAGGATTCCAGGCAACAATTTGCTCAATATTTACATTTATGAAGTCGCCCTTTCCTTCAACACCAGACACTGCATTTATTCCTCCGGCTGTTTCAATCAATTGTGTCTGAATCATAGCAGAAGGCGCAACAGATAAGGGAGAGCTTCCGCCTAGGAAAAGCACCTTTGGTTTGGTTACTGCCTTTGCTCCAATTGCTTGAGCATTTGCTATTTTTTTATCAATAAAGGCGTTAATCTCACTCGCACGCTTGTCCTCTCCTAAGGCTTTACCTACAGTTGCAAGGGAGGTCTTTACGGTGTCAAAGCTCTCAGTATTTGGTAGGGCAACGAGTGCTTGAACACCTACTTTTTCGAATTGCGCAGCCTGGTCCTTAAATCTCTCTGGAATGATAGCAAGATTAGCCCCCGTTTTGGCTACTGTTTCAAAGTTAATGTTTTTTCCCATGCCAATTTGAGTAAGTCCATCAAAATTATTCATTACAAGAGTATATAGGCCACGTCCCATTTCCTTATTGCCAAAGCCTACTATATACTTCTGTCCTCCGCCTAATACTACAGCCGTGTTTACGGAGGGATTATGAGTGCCCACTATTTTGGTTGCAGGTGCAGCCAAGGTTACCTTTCTGCCTATTACGTCAGTGATTTCAATTTTCGTTGGTTCTGCTGGTGCGGTAGATGCTTTAGGTGCACTAGGTGTACAAGCAACAAGGCCCAATAGCATAGAAATTACTAATGTGAATAGACTGAGATTTTTTACGATTTTCATTAGATTCAACTCCTTCTTATTATTTATATAAATTTATGGAATACAAAAGGGGGATGCAAAAGCATTATCAATTACATCTTAAATGCCAGTAATTTCACATAGAAAATCTTAGTTTAATAGCTCAGATATTACATTTCTTATCTAATATTCACTAATTAAAACTAAATACATACAACTAAAACCAATACAACTTTATTACATATAGTTATATATGTCAATCAATAAAGAAAATGCTCGAATGGAAGTCTTTGTGCTCAAATTATATAGCGGTACCTGTAGTAAATAAATGAGTGCGCAAATAATGGATTAATATGTCGATAATTTCATTGCCAGAAATACCACTATACTACGTCTATAATTTAGTAGACAATAGACTTGAATGTACAACAATCGTGGCTTAGTATTAGGGCAAAAACAATGTTGTAGAGGGAGGGGACTTTTGAAAGATAACATTAATCCATATGTTCAGCCTTAGTTAGACGAGTTTTATTTATTCTATGAAAACATATAATTCGAACTGTTGAATATCGAACCACTCATTTGGGAGGTAGATAATAAAATGAACAATAATTGGCGTTCTTTCCTAAGCGTAATTGCAGTTGCTTTTTTACTAGTTCCAACGATTTCTGCCCCTTTAGCTTTGGCAGGAGAAAGTAGTTTATCATCTCCATCTGTCCAAACTTTGGCTATACCAGAAGTGAGCCTAGAAAAAGCTATTCAGATCGTTAAAACCAAGTTCGACGTTCCAAATGAATATACGGATTTTAGTTCTTCCTACAATACTTACGATGACCGTCAAGTATGGGCTTTGCGTTGGAATGGTACAACAGAACGACCGGGAGAGTTTGCTGCAGAGGTTAATGCAATAAATGGAGTTATTGTAAGTATGAACTATTGGAAAAATGAAGATCAATTGACCAATAGTCCGTCAGTCCCGACTATTACTAAAGCGAACGCTCAGGAAATCAGTGATAAGTTACTGAGGAGTTTATTAGGCGAGCGCACAAAGGAATTAAGCTTAATTCCCAGTGAATTAGAGATAGTGCCCTTAAGCTACGGTCCTTTCAATTATTCTTTTCAATATCAACGACTCATTAAGGGTGTACCCTTTCTTAGCAATGGAGCTAATGTGCAAGTATCAAGTACAGATGGACACATCACTTCTTATAATCTTAACTGGAACGATGTGAAAGCGCCTGAAGTAAAGGGTGTGATCAGTGTTGAACAAGCGCAGCAGGCATTCGCTGCGGCAACTTTTTTTAAACTCGAGTATTGGGTTCCATCATCCTATCGACCGCTGCTTGCTGGGCAAAAGCAGGAAGCTAAGCTTGTTTATCAATTAAGAGGGGAAAATAACGGAGGGGCAATTGATGCATTAACGGGCTTGCCACTTCAACTAAGTCAAGGAGAGTGGCTGGCAACAGATTCGCTTGGAGTTGGGGGAATGGGCAGCGCTAAGGCGGAAAGGGCTAGCTCGTCCTCTGATGGGATCCAAATTCTAACCCCTCAGGAACAACAAGAAGTGGAACGTACTGCCAAGCTTCTAAAACAGGATGAGGCAATTGCAGCGGTGAAGGGCTGGGTTGAGATACCGGATAATTTGACGTTACGCGGTGCAAATTTGAGTAAAGACTGGCGCAACGATGACAAGCGTATTTGGAGTTTCGACTGGAGCAATAACACGAACGGTAAAGAGGATGGAACCCCAAAATATCTAGGTGCAAGGGTTAGCGCTACAACTGGTGAATTGCTTGGTTTTGCCAGCTCTACACAAGAGAATAGCAACATTGACGTCAAATTTGATCGGGCAGCAACTCAAAAAATAGCCGAAGAATTTCTGAAAAAAGTTCAGCCCGAGCGATTTAGTCAAGTTGTGTTAGATCCTGAATCAAATTTGATAGAGAAGATGAGTCCTGAACCCTGGAATAATCAAGCTTTCTCGTATCGACGAGTGGTCAATGGGATAGACTTCCCAGAAAATGGGATGATTATTAATGTAGATCCTGTAGCTGGAATAGTTACGAATTATGATCTTAACTGGTCTGAATATGACTTACCTAGTGTTTCAGGAATTCTCAGTAAAGATAAAGCTGTAGAGTCATTTCTTAAGTCACGTCCTTTAACTCTCACCTACGTTCGTATCTATTCCAATGGAATACCGGGAGATTTACGCTTAGTTTATCTTCCAATTGCCGAAGACCGCAGTATTCCAAGCTCCAACACCTTGGACGCAAAAAGCGGACAATTGCTTGATTACCAGGGGCAGCCAGTAGAAAAGGGGCCAAAACCATATAGTTTTACAGATCTAGCCGACGTTATTGAAGCTCCTGAGATTACAGTACTTGGGCAAGCCGGGTTATTTGGTGATTATGGGAATAGCTTTAAACCTCTTGAAAAGATGAGTGTTGTCTCCTTGTTGCGTGCAATGTATCTTAGTCGTTTTGGGTTATGGGGAAATACAGGTCTTACGGAAAAAGAAGTTATCAATAAAGCTAAGGAGCTAGGATGGTTGAAGGAAGATATGAAGCCAGGAGATCCAGTGGATCGTGAGCTCTTAGCTAAAGTCTTACTGCGCTATATTCAGTTGAATAAGCTAGCAGAACTTAAGGATATTTATCAAGTCGATTTCCAAGATTCTAATCAAATCAGCTCGGATGCTCTAGGTTATGTCGCCATAGCCAGTAGCACGGGTATTATCAAGGTAGAGGGGCAAGTGCTAGCCCCACGTGAAGATGTAAGCCGTGCGGAAGCAGCCGCCGCTCTATTTAGAGCTTTAGGATGGCGCAATTAGTATTGGCCAACAATAATAAATTTACTTTTTATATCTGAGTCTGATAACCAATGTATCAAATATTCTGTTAAGCAATAGTCCCCTCGTCCGATTTAGAACGAGGGGACTTGTATTTAGTAGAAGAACTTAAATATACCTGAAATAAAGAATATAAATACCAAACGAAAAGCAATAGATTAACCGTCAACCAAACGCCTATTATGAAAAAAGTTATAGGTCTCCGTTGATTAGCGAGACTCTCAATCGGTATTAGAATCTGAAATATGGCACTATTCGAAATCCGATATACATAATAATACATATTAATCTATTGTTTACAGTTTAAGAAGGATTTGCAAAATTTATGTAGAATTCATATTATATAAACCAGCTCTACAAGAGAAAGGGGCGAGCTAATTGCCCATATTTGTTCAAAATATAAGTAATATAGAACTCCGGATCAGTTTCATTAGCCCCTTTTCACTAGACGAAGTGAGTAAGATTAAGACGATTAAGGGGAGACGTTGGTATCCTATTGACAGGTATTGGTCAGTACCATTTTCGGAGGAAACGCTCAAATATTTAACACGCGTTTTTGCTAAGGAAGTTTTTTTCAAATCATTTTACCCAGTCAAAGATAGTAACTCCACTTTTGAGACTGATCAATTTAGCATCAGTAAAGTAGGTTATCCGGATTTTTGGAATCAACATAAGAATAGTATGAATAAATTAACAAATATTACTAATAACAAGAGCTGTAAGGAAACGGATAAGCACTTAGAGTTTAAAGGTATACATGATTTATCAAAAGGCACGAAAGAAACAATAAGGTCTTTGCCCTCTATGTCTGACCGAAGGACGAAAATACTTCTTACGTTTCAGAATGAACTCGACCTACGTGGATATAGTGATAATACTATTAAAGCTTATGTGGGACAAATATGACGGTATCAAGTTTTTTTGAAAAAAGATTTAGCCGATTCAACGAATGATGATGTTCGGGACTTCTTGCTTTATTTATTAAGAGAGAAAGGCAAATCTCATGCGTATGTCAACCAATCCCTCAGTGCACTGAAATTTCTACTTACAAAGATTCTATGTCTTAAAGAGGCTACTGATCGATTGCCACGGCCTAAAAATAAAGAACCATTTTGGGTTGGAATGTTTGAAAAATATGAAGATGATCATTTTTCTGTTTGTCGGGTAGTCTTTGGAGCAGAGCCAAAGGATTACGAAGTTTATAATTTTGTGCAAAAGGAATATTATAATCTGAAATTTAGTAATCCGTTACTTACAGATGTGGTTCAAGAAAAAAGAACAAATATTAAAAGGATTCAAAGAGAAGTAAAGAAAGAAGTTGGGGACAGAGGGATTGGGACCAAGGCTCAACTTGCTATGAAGTTACAATATGAAACAAATATTGTGGAAAGAAGAAAAAGATCAAAAGAAGAAAAGGAACGAGAAAAAGAAAAGCAATATGTATTAAGACAAGAAAAGAAGAAGGAAAAACACAAGGGCCACTAGTCGTTAGCGACAACAATATTATTTTGTTACCAAAGTGACTTTACGGGGGAAAATTCAAGGCAGCGCCGTCCATGGCGCTGTCTGAGTCTGGGGGCACGATACGTCGTAGAACAGCGTATTCCCAAAATCTGAGAGGATATGAAAGTAGTAACCAGACTTCGGGAATTCACGGGACGTTAGTACGCCAAGTAAGTTCGGTTTGTCTAGCAAGGTGAAAGTCCTTGTGGGGTAAGGTCTAGCCAACCACCCATATCGAGTGTTGCGCCGAAACGGGAGACCACTAGGTGAAGTGTACACAGA
>Ga0209639_1000316_pt1 | contig 73218 bp, 74 predicted proteins | sample EPASupsiteHSE605_FD_187268 | JGI IMG/M metagenome (GOLD analysis project Ga0209639, IMG submission 187268) | Bioremediated contaminated groundwater from EPA Superfund site, New Mexico - Sample HSE6-05 (SPAdes) (version 2) | ecosystem: Environmental > Aquatic > Deep subsurface > Groundwater >... | reverse complement strand
TTGATGTGGTGGTAAAACTCAAACACGATGGTAAGGTGGTAAGCGCTAGGAGCACCCAACCCGACATTATAAATGCCAGTGTAGAAGCATTCCTTGCTGGAATAAACAAAGTTTTAACTGATAAAAAACTGAAAGACTCTGGAAAGGAATAAAGAACCTGAAATTTTATTTATTCCCTTCCAAAGTTTATTAATTCCCAAATTTAATTCCTAAAAATCCATTTTTTAGGATGAGAATGTTAATTTTAAAGGAAACTATTGATCATATTCGAATATTTAGGTTCAAATATTTAGAACATATCCTGGAGAATCAGAATGGACAATACCGTAAATCAACATAATTTCATGAACCATAAGATATACATCTCTGGTTTTAAAAAGGAAATAGCCGATACAAAGGAAATTATTGATTATATGGGGGATATCAGTTCAGAATGTAATGAGAATTGTACCATCCAACTAATAAATGCTCGGGGCATTGCTGGTGAGAAACATATCTTACAGGCAACATTACAGGCAATCAAAGCCTTTGAAATGAATAATAACATGGCAAAAGACATAGGGCTTGAAATATGTGTCAGGGCTTCTGCTCAGAGACAGATATCCCGTGCTATCAAGATTTTAGGTATTGTTAATGGTAAAATGGATATATGTTTGGTGGCTGTAGATTGTGACGAGCATATTCTCTCTAAAGTGGGCGAAGTTCTGGGAAACAGAGACCAGGACGTATTAAAAGCAGATGTAACTGCACTGCAAGAATTGTATGAGATTAACCCTGAAGAAATAAAAGGTGCGGGAAATATTGAACGGGTCATGATGGAAAGAACCGCTCTTTTAAATCTGGAAATATGATTAACCATAATTCCATTAATTACTCATTTCATTGAATGCTAATTACTTTCAAGGATATTTCCCACAATTTCCACCATTTCAGAAAGATTATCCTTTTTTAGGCATTGAATATCCAGGTTTTTAATCTCTAAGCACACCCCGGGTTGGTTCATCCGATCGTAACGGGGACAGGTACTGATCATACTCCCTCCCTCCACTTTCAGTGATGATCGTAGTATACGGGCCATCTTTTTTGGTTCTTCACTTAAAATAGCAAGGTTAATTCCCCTTTTATCATGGTGTAAAGCGGATTCAATATTACTTTTCAGGAATTCACAGGCAGCAATGGTTTTAATCAGGTTTAGAGGAGCTTTTTTAATCTCTTCTATCATGCCTGCACAAGTAACCGGACTGCTTTGAAGGGTTTTTAGAATAAAACTGGCATCATTAAAAATTCCCAGATCATTGGTGGAGATAAAACCACCATTGCCCACATTAACCATCTTGGGGGATCCAGTGGAGGCCACAATGATATGGGAATGGTCGCCACAGGCCAAATTCCTTTTTGAATCACCCACCGAACCAGAAGCATCCTCCACCAGAATTATATCCCTATCCTCACAAGTATCATAGATGTCCTTTACTGGTTGTTCGGCCATGTAGCCTGCGAAACTAGTTATGAAAATAGATTCAGGGTTTTTTAGTTTCACGTGTTCTTCTAATATCTCCGGTTGGATAACTCCCATTACTGTGGGTAAATAAACAACTTCAAGCCCGTAAAATTCTGCTATTTTCCTAAATCCACTCCAAGCTCCCTGGTCGGGAATCATAACTGGTCCCTTCATAGTGCTCATGGCGGCCATAATAGCAGCATTACCACTTCCCACTATCCGCGCGTGCTCATGACCTGTAATCTTTTTTATACTCTCTTCAGCAGTTATTTTATACTCATTACCCCTGGCCCGGTTTCCAAGATCTAGGGATGCATTACACATGGTGTCCCTGGCTTCTTTTGATGGCATTTTAAAGAAAAGTTCCATTTAAATCACTTTAAATTTTTAATATTTAAACATAATATTGGTAAATTAAAATTCTGTGGCTGATATTTTTTCCATCTTCTAATCAGTATTGTATAATGATTACCTTTACTCGTTATATCCTTTAATTCCTTTAATTCCTTTAATTCCTTTAATTCCTTTAATTCCTTTAATTCCTTTAATTCCTTTAATTCCTTTAATTCCTTTAATTCCTTTAATTCCTTTAATTCATCATAATCAATCTTTTCATGATTTTAAATAAGAATCCAGGGTGGTTTGTCTGGAACGGAGGATATCCTCTAGTAGATCGCTTCTTTTTATGAAACTATTAATCGGAAGTTTCAAACGGGTGTCAATATATGCAAGAGCGCTTTTCATATCCTCGAATTCTAGATATGGTCGGGTCATTGCATTCCTTACATTTTCCCGGACATTGAACACACCGAGGGGTACGTATCCTGAGTAGGCCTCTCTAAGTACAATCACTCCTGCCTGGTGTTTTTCCTGGGCCAGTGCCTCTAAAACTGCCATTTTGCAGGTGTAATAACAACCTCCGACTCGAGAATATTCTTTTTTACCATTATAATGTTCATAATCTGAGAATATGAGTTTTTCTTTTCCTAAAACTTCTAAGAATGCTTCCATCCATTCATATTGCCACGCTGTGGGTAGTAGTAGGACTGCATAATAGTTCTGCAGGCTTTGGAACTGGTAAACCCGATGAACATCCACGGGCTCGTAGTTTTTCACTTCCTTAAGCAACTGATCCCCAATGGTACTGTCACAAGCAGTGATGGACCATCGAGTGGGAACCAGACGTCTGCGTTTGTTCACACCCATGGTACCCACTGAAAAGGCCTTCTGCATATGGGAAAAAGGCACATCTTTTCGGTGCAAATCCATAAGTGCCTCACGAGCCCGGAGATCAGTATCATAATACACCTTCTCCAGTTCACGATCCCAACGGACGTTATCAATTTCAAACTTCTCTAAAATTCCACTCGGGCCATGTGGAGCTTGATATTCACTAAATGAAACTCCTCTAGGTTTTTTCCAGAATTCCGCTTCACTATCTATGGATCCTGAAGCCAGAGAGATTTCCTGAAGCTTTTCTACCATCCGATTATCCAGATCAGTGATTCCAATCATCTTTTTACCCCGAACCAGACTCATACGGTAGGAAATAATATCCTCCTGACTTTTATCACCTGGAATCCATGCCTCGGGGGTGTCCATGATGGCTGTGTCTCCGGATACAGGGGAGATCATGGGGCCCACATATACTTTAGGATAATTCCAGCTACCTATAAATACCGATGGTGGTGTGCTTCCCTCTAATTCTTTTCCCACGTCAACGGATGGTATCTGGAACTTGGAAGTCAGCTTTTTAAGGTAACTTTTCTTACCCATCATAATATTTAGATCTTCTCCTCTTTTTAAAAGACTTTAGTCAGCAGGTGAGAACTAATAATCAACACTGACAGACCAATCAAATTAGATAAATACAATTATTCCATCTTTCGTGGGACAAGGTTCAGTGAAGCAGAATTCATACAGTATCGCAGACCAGTGGGTGCCGGCCCATCATCGAACACATGCCCCAGATGGGCTGAGCAACGGGCACAAAGAACCTCGGTACGTACCATGAACAAGCTACCATCGCTTTTGGTTGTAATGTTTTCACTAGCTAAGGGTTCCCAGAAACTGGGCCAACCAGTCCCTGAATCAAATTTGCTCTGGGAGTCAAATAGATCAGTGCCACAACATACGCACTGGTAAATCCCATCTTCATGGCAATCATGGTATTTACCGGTAAAAGCCAGTTCAGTTCCCTTTTTCCGGGCAACATTAAATTGTTCAGGAGTTAAAATTTCCTTCCACTCTTCATCAGTTTTCACAACTCTTTCAACAAGTTTTATCTCCTTAGAACTTGCAAAATAGATTGGGACAACACCTTTTTCAGGGGTTTTGTTTTTCATACTTCCTCGAATTTTATGTAATCTCGCAACTGATAAATTTAGTTTTTATAATAAATTGTTACTATTAATTTTATAACTTTAAAGACTTAAACTAAACGAAACTTTAAATTAATCCCCTAATGCGTAACTAATATTACATCCAATTTACTAAAAAACTATACCGGGCCTGGATTTAAAAATATATAAAATGAAATCACCATTATAAACAGTTTTTTTTAAGCAGAGGTATGGATTTATGGATTCTAATGAAATAAGGAAGAAGAATAGGGTGAATAGGGGGCAGATTTCCTCGGAAGACATCCTTCCCTTTATTGACTATTCAATAGAATCTCTAATTGAAATGATAACTTCAGATAATCCTCAGGAGAGAACCATTTCTGCAGTTTTACTAGGGAACATGGGGGATAAAACCGCAATAGAACCCCTTTGCGATGCCCTGAAAAATGAAAAATCCCTTTATTCTAGGATTGCAATGTTCGAAGCATTATCTAAGATGGGAGAACCTGCTGTGCCTTCCTTAATAAAACTTTTGGGAGAAATTGGTAAAAATCAGGAAACAGAACTCCCCACTAAATATTTTAAAAAAAAGAGTTTTCCTTTGGTAAGGGACATGGCAGCCAGAACTCTGGTGAATATTGGGAAGCCAGCAACACCTTATCTAATAGCTTTTATGGGAAATGATAATGAATTTAAAGTTCAACAAGCCATTGATGCTTTAGGGGGGATTGCAGCTAAAACTGGCGATAAAAGAGCACTGCCTGCCCTGATAAAGTATTTTGATATCAGTTCTAATGAAAAAATAACATTTTGGAAAATAGTTCGGTCTTTAAGCGGTTTTAAAAATAATGAGAGCACGATAAAACCCTTAACTTTGGTATTAAAAGGTGAATATGATCCTCCCCTCATATGGGAAGCCCTGCGAAGTTTGGGTCAGATTCAAATTACAACCCCTGGAACTTTAAACATAGTAAAGTCCTTTACACATGATAAACACCATGAAATTAAGATGGCAGCAGAAGATGCATTAAATATCTTAAAACCGGGTTAAATAGAAATCCTATTGTTAAATGAAATAGAAAGCTTAGACTAATGAAATATTATTTAATATTTTTTCCAGATAAATCTCCATTCTAACCTTAACTGAACTCATCTTTCCATTGGAATATTTATTGGAGTAAATAATATCCTGGTAACGATAGGGATGTTCTTTACCTTTTTCGCCCGATATAGTAAAAACCATTGGATTTATTCCCATTCATAGTGTTAAAAATAGTTTTTTCGAAATAAAGTTTTTCATACCCTTCGGTTAAATTCATAATATGTTCAGGGCTGTGGTGTCTTAAAACCACACCTTCTGGGAGTTCGAAAACTCCATAAATTCCATATTCATCTCCATATTTTTGGTAGCGATTTAGGTTTCTATGATCATCATTCAAGAGAAAATCACTAATGTACAATATCCCCTCTTTATTTAGAACCCTTGAAATTTCTAAAATCAATTTTTGCTGATGTTCAGTTTGAATATTACTGGTTAAAACTCCAATAAGGAGCACAGCATCAAATGTATGATCTGGAAATGGAAGGTCATCCCCATTACTTTTAAGCAGTTTAAGATATGGATACAATCTCAATCCTCTCTTCACCATACCCTTGGAGAAATCAACACCAGTCAAATTCTTAAAACCATTTTCATGAAGTTCATTTAAGGTTCTCCCGTAACCACAACCAACATCCAGTATATCCATTTCATTGGTGGCATATTTTTTAAAATGTGCCATTGGAAAAGGAGTGGGGAACTCTTTTTCTTCCGCCATTTCATCCCAGTATTTTTCTTGATGTGAAATTTTCTGACCACTCATATCCCTATCACCTTTAATTAAGTAACCTATAATTTGATTTAATTATTAGATTAATACTGATTGGATTCAATATTATTAGATTTACTGATTGATTATTATTAGATTTCCATTGATACGATTATTAATGGATTGCTGCAGATTGGATTCTTAATTAATTAACATTGATTGTATTATAAAATCAGTCCCCCACAGTTAAATTCGGGTTAATCCACAATAGATGAATCCAAATTAGAATATTATTATGTTGTTTTTGTTTATTATGGTCTGGTAAATGTGGATTAAAGTAAATCAGGATGGAAAACTTACCTGGGATTATGGTTAAAATCTTTTTTTATATTCCAGTTCCTTGAATTTAACGATGAATGTGGTCCCATTATTGGTTTGCATCTCGATTTCACCATCTAGTTGATTAACCAGATTATTCACCAGCTGAAATCCAAGGGTCTCTGCTTTTTCAAAATCAATGTGCTTCGGGATTCCAATACCATTATCACTTATCTTCAAAATGAATGCATCACCATCCCGCTGCAGATCTACAATAATCTCTCCTTTCTGGTGATGGGGGAATGCATGGTTAACTGAATTGGCTACAATTTCATTAATAAGAAGTCCCAGGGGAATGGCGGTTTCCAGTTCCATTTTTATATCTTCAACATTAACTGTAAGCTGCACACGTCCCGGATCACCAATATGGGAGGTTAGAAGCTCCTTGGTAAGATTTCTAATATATTCTGATAGGTTAATATGGGAGAAGTCCTGAGAACTGTAAAGCTCTTCATGGATGAGGGACATGGTTTTAACCCTGTTTTGGCTGCTCTTGAAGATCTTCAGATCCCGTTTATCTTGGATATGCTGGCTTTGCAAGCTAAGGAGACTGGATATGATCTGCATGTTATTTTTAACCCGGTGGTGGAGTTCCCGCAATAGGAGTTCTTTATCCTCCAGGGATGTCTTTAAATTCTCTTCTGCAGTCTTCAGGGAATCTATGTCGGTCATGCTGAATACAACTCCCTTATACTGATTTTCTTCATCGAATAATGGATTTCCCAATGATTCTATCCATATGTAGCTACCATCTGCCCTTTTGAATCTATGCTGCACTTCTCCCGGTAAGAAGGAAGTAGTAGCCTCCATGAACGCAGAGCTAACCTTAATCTGATCCTGGGGATGAGTTAAATTAATGAATTTGAACACACTTTCCCCCAGGATTTCACCGGGATCATAACCAAGAATGGTTTTAATAGAAGGACTGATGTACTGAAAAGTTCCTTCTGCATCGATCTGCCCCACCACATTCAGCATATTATCAGTGACAAGACTCAGAAGCTTTTCCCTTTTTTTAAGCTCTTTTTCAGCAATTTTGTTCTGTAAAACAACAGAAGCAATGTTTAAGATGGGTTCAACCGTGTTGATGTTCAGGGGTTTACCTTTTTTTTGGGTGATTATGTTTACACTCCCAAACATCTCCCCCTTCAGTGAAAACCCCATTACATAGGTCTCATCTATACCAAATGCTTTTTCAAGCATATTATATGTTTTCCGAGGTAATTTGCCTGCGGTGATATAGTAAAGTCCATCATCTACCTTCTGCAACTTACCACTGGATAGGAAATTATTGGATTCCTGATCTAATTTTTCCCGGGGATAGTGGAAATCATTTATTTTAACCCCAGTTAACTTCTCAGCAAGGTCAACCATTCGATTAGTGGTTCCCATTACCTTGTACACTTTCAAACTATCAGAATCTTCATCATAAGTAGAAATGATAATGTAAGCATCTTTAACTAATTCCTGGAGTTTTTCCAGGATGTAATCGTAGATTTCTAATTCGGTGGGGAAACTCAGTAGTTCCATCACCAGTGGTGATAAAAATTTCAAAGCATCCTGAAAAGGTTTATTTTCAGGTTTCAACAAATTAAAATCAGCCATATGTCCTTCTAATTCGGAATATAAATTTCTATATTTCTTTATTTCATTGATTAATTGTTCTTTAGATTTTTCTTCATCATTCATAGATGATCGTCCGGGAAGATGCATTAATAAAAATCTATAATAAATTTATATTCCCTGAATATTATAATTATCGCCCATCTGCCCGGGGCAGTCATAAAAAAATAGTTCATAAAATGGATTTGATTAAAACAAATCTGCAGTGAATGAGATAAATCCATTTTAATGTAAAAATCTCATAACATCACTTTACTGATAAAAATATTTAATCAACAGCGGTTTCACCTCTTTCTGTTGTGCTGATTCTTATAACATCTTCCACTGGTGATATGAATAATTTTTCACTGATGTCCTCTGTTTTCACTGCTTCCAAGGCCTGAATAGCATACTCAATTTCTTCCCTTTTGATAACCATCATCATCTCAACTTTAGGTGGTAATTCCAGTTCATAAGTACTGCAACGGTAAGTTTCCGTTTTCTGGTTACGGGTATCATGATATTTAATATTTATGGATGTTAAATTGGAAAATCCGAACTTTGCCATGGAATTTTTCACATTGTCCAGTTCAATGGGGTGAAAAAAGAATCTCAATTTGTAGAAGTCTGTTTCCAGTGCAGTTAAAGGTGCAGTATCGTAATTTTCATTGGATTTGTCATTTTCGTAGTTTTTATTTTCCTTGACCTCATCGTTTGCATTGTCTTCTTCATCTTTGAGTTTATCATTGATTGCTAGGGTATGGTAGTTCTCTATTTCTTCAATAGGACTCGTTTCTAGTTTATACTTGTCAATTAGTTTAAGTAACATTTTCAGGCCATCGTTTATCCCTATTCCATCCTGGGCAATGGTGGGGATAATTAAAACACCTTCAACATGAGTATCCATTTCAAATTCACTGAAATCATCTCTATTGGCGAATAAAACATGAGGTATGCTTTCATCAGCAATTAAACCAATTACTTCCAGGTCAGTTTGAAAAATACCAACACTGGTTTCCACTAATACAATAACTCCATCTACTTGTTGTGATAAAACCTGTTTTAAAGACATGAAATCCGGATTACCTGGTGGATTGAATAAATAATTTTTCCCACCATCAATGCGAATTCTCCGATAATTAAAAACAGATAATTCAACTTCATCTGGAGCTATGTCATCATTAAAATAATCTATTATGGTTTCTGAATGGTTTTTGGTTGAATTATAATTGCATAAAATAACTATCTTTTTAACATTTTTTTGAGGTTCATTTTCCAATCTGGTCACCTTATCATGATTAATTGGTTTAAGACTGTAACAAGAACATTCCAGTTGAGGGGAATTTTGTAATTGGTGATTAAAGGATTAAATTTATTCCAGAGAGCTGTCCAACAATTTTTATAATAAATGTGGGAAATATTTTAATATGGATTAGGATATATCAACAGCTAATTGCTTTGGTTTTGATGGTGTGTTCCGATTCCATTAACTCTAATAATGTGTTTATGCCCTTATGGAATACCTATATCCACTAGATTACTGCAGACGTGTTTCAAGGGGGTTCTTTTACCTGATCTGACTCTCCTAGCGCTGATTTTTTTGGGGTTCCACAGATATCACCCTTAGGGGAATACGGAAGCCTACTTCCGATAAAACTCTTTGGATCTTTTCCCTTATAAACTTATCCAAACATTTATTCAAAAATTCCCTAAAAAAATCACAATATATCTAATGAAATGCTATTTTTATTAAAATTTCTTCAAGGCCAACATAAAAATTCAGGGGCATCCCTGGTATGATTTTGGAGTTATGATATTTTTAAGTGTAAAAAGTTCATTTTTTAAAGATTAGAATATAGAAAAAGAATATTTAAAAGGGATTTAAAACTAAAAAATAGGGAATTAGAGTAATTCAGTCTATAACCCTTATGCAAGTTCAATTGTACTGGGGGGTTTATCACTCACTGAAAGAGAAACATGGGTGACTTCAGGGATTTCAGCGGTTATTCTCCGGGACATTGTTTTCACCATTTCCCATGGAAGCTCTGGAACATCGGCAGTCATAGCATCCAGGGATTCGACCATTCTCAGGACTACCAGGTATCCATAGTCTCTTATATCTCCCTTAACTCCCGTAACTTTGGTATTGGTGAGTACAGCGAAGTACTGCCACAGTGTATTATCCAAACCTTCCTTCTGGACTTCTTCTTCCACAATGGCATTAGCTTTGCGGCATATCTCTATTTTCTTAGGGGTTATCTTCCCTGCTATGCGTACAGCCAGTCCAGGGCCAGGGTAGGGTTGTCGGTTCACCATCTCCACGGGTAAACCCATTTCAGCCCCTATAATTCGTACTTCGTCCTTGTAAAGCTCTCTTATGGGTTCCACAACTTCCAGGACCATTCCATGTGGCAGGGCAACGTTGTGGTGGGATTTGATGTCACCATGGCTTTCGATCCAGTCGGGGGCAATGGTACCCTGCACCAGAAATTCGGCACCTACCTTCTCAGCTTCCCTTTCAAAAACCCGGATGAAAACTTCCCCGATAATCTTCCTTTTATCTTCAGGGTCTTCCACTCCTTCCAGTCTGCCCAGGAACTCTTCACTGGCATTGATGTACTTCAAGTTAAGCCGATCATGGAAAGTTTTTTGAACATAATTAGCTTCTCCTTCACGGAGGAGGCCATGATCCACGAATACTGCGGTTAAATTTTCCCCAATGGCGTTTGAGACCAGAACTGATGCCACTGAACTGTCAACACCACCGGATAAAGCTATTATTGCCTTTTTATCCCCGATAGTTTTTTTTATTTCATCTATGGATTCTTTAATAAAAGAAGACGGATCTAACATGTTTACCACTCATTCTTTGTATAATCTTCACATTTTCTTAATCAATTATTTGAAATTAAGCAACATTCTCAGTTTATATCCATTAAATTAATTAATAATTCCCTTTGATTAGTACTTTTTTATAGGTATTGGGAAAAATGAATTGAATTAAATGTGGTTTATGAGGAATGATCCATGAATAAAACGAGAATCTGAATAAATTCCCGGTTTGTGAAATTAATCATTACTTCATGATTAACGGTCTTGGGAGTAATTCTGGCAGACTTCATAGAAATTTTCAAAAAGCCGCGGCCCTTCCGGTGTATGGTATACTTCAGGGTGAAATTGTATCCCATACAATGGTTTTTGCTGATGTTTCATGGCTTCAATATCACAGATAGGTGATGAAGCCAGGATTTTAAATTCAGGAGGTAATTTAGTAACTTCATCCTTATGGGAAGCCCATACATCCAACTGAGGCCCCAGACCTTTAAAGATGTCGTTCTCATCCTGAATGTTGATCTGGATCTGAGCGTAACTTTCCGAACCAGCAGAACCAATTTCGCCCCCATAAGCCTTGGCCATAATTTGATGCCCAAGACAGATACCTAAAATGGGGTAATCCAGTTTCCTAACGTATTCTATGCTGTTTGCAGATCTTTCCACCGAAGGTCCTCCTCCCAGAATCAAACCCAGAGGATTTTTATCCTCAATTTCCTCCAGACTAGTGGTGTTGGGTACCAGCTGGGATGGTATTTTCAAGTAGTGCAGGGTCCGGTGAATACGATGATTGTACTGTCCGTGATTATTAACCACTAATATCATTTTATTTGTCCTCTTATTTCCTTAAAATTATAAATTCCTTTTTTAAACTGATTATTCTGATTAGGGCGTGCATGTGTTTTCCGTAAGTTTATGATAATCTATTATTCTCTTTCTACTTTCAGATAATTATGTTGTATGCCAGATTTTTTAATTAATAAACCATTTCCGGGCAGTTAATTCTTATATGGAAATATTTTTATGATAAAATGGTAATAAGAATAAATATGGAACTTCGAGACATTTTACTCATACTGGTAGCCTTAGTGCTAGCAGTGGTTTTCTTCTACCTATTCATATGGTTACTGCCAGTTATAATTATACTGGTAATAGCCTATATCATATATATATTTTTGAAGGGATCCTGAGATTATAGATGGACATTCAATTCTAATGTTCTTTAATTTTTAGAATCTCCATTAGTTTAAGTTTTGTTAATTTTTTAAGCAATCAAATATTTTTTTCCAAATATCTACCGGTGATACCATGAAAGAAACAGAAAAGTTCAAAGGATTAAATGGAAACCTGATGGCCTTCAAAAAAGAAGTAGACAATGCCGATAAAGTTACTTTTGCAGGAATTCCTGGTGTTTGCAGTCCATTTGCAGAACTTTTTGCCCACGTAATTCGGGATAAGGAATCAATTTTTGTAGCCAAAACTGATCTGGATTCAGCTCGCAAAATTGAACGCACCCCCTTAGGTATGCAGTTTGCAGAGAAAGCAAATCCTCGTAGTAGTGTAGTGGCTTTATTAGGCGGACTTTCCATGCCACAATACGAAGTAGATGTGGCTGATGTGCAAAAAATGATTGAAGACATACTGGAACCCGGCGGAAAACTCATAGGCTTATGTTATATGAATATGTTTGAAAAAGCGGGTTGGGATGATAAAATTGATTTTGACTGTATAATCAACGGTATTTTAAATGGGGAGATCTACAAAAGAGATTAACTGGAACTGAATATTTATATCGGTCCAAATTAGTTTGGAAATTAATAAATTGATTTACGTAAATGGATTAAAAAGGGTTCATGGTAACATGTTAGGTCTTTATTCATTGGGCATGGAGAAAGGTCTCCTTTATGAGACCATAGTCACCACTAAAAACCTGGATGGAACTCCCAACGCAGCACCTATTGGTGTTTTCTGTAAAGGAGATAATGAGATAGTTTTCTATCTCCACAAGGGATCCAAAACCTTTGATAATGTGCGACGTGAAAAGAGTTTCCATGTGAACATACTTAATGATCCCATGGTTTTTGTAGAATCAACCATAGGAAATCTAGTAATCACTGAATTCCAGGCTGATGATAAGGGATTCTTTATAAAAAGTGCTGAAGCCTTTTTCAGTGCTGAAGTTACCCATGAAAAACTGGTTCAACGTAAGGATCATCTGGGAACTTCCATAACCAACGTGATAAGGGCCAGGGTTCTGGAGGTTTTTAAAAACCAACAACATGTCCAACCATTGAACCGGGCCACTTACGGGATAATTGAGGCCCTGGTGTATCTCAGCAGGATAGATATTGTACCCGAAGATGAGAAAAAGGCATACCTGGATCAGATAAGTGAAATCTCCCGGGTAGTTAAAAAGGTTGGTTCTGAGGATCATAAAAAAGCCATGAAGAAGATTTTAGAATCCCTTGAAAAATAGGAATTTTAAATCTATTTCTTAATCTTTTGGACTTCCATTTCTGGATATTTTGGCTGTTATGGTTTAAATTAATTCCAAAACATTGAATTTACCGGATGAATATTTTATTGCATTAAAAATAAAACTCTTTCCTTCTTGCTTCCAGTAAATATGGTTCTTCACCTAGAAGTTCCGATGCTACCATTATTTCGCCCTTTGATTCATCCCTTATCTCTTTTATAAAATCAAAACAGCGAAGATCTCTTAAAAGATGATGATCAACTACCACTCTGGGAATTTTCCTGGCAATTTCAATTAAGTTTTCCTGTGCGCGTACCACATCTCTCTTTTCAAGGATGAAACCCTCCAGATAGATGGGTGGACCACTTAAAATCAGAGTATCTGGTTTTTCATTTAGTATGAGTTCTCTGGCACCATCTCCCATAGGTCCCTGCACATCAGAGGCGTGCATTAACTTCTGGGTTTCCCATTCAATGGTGGTAGTTATAACAAAACCCATCCGGCTTCCATCGGCACCATGGGGAAGGGCTTTTGAAAATTTGAAAAGAGTGTCCCCTACTTTAAATGAATTGCCATCAGCATAATGGATGTCCCGTGTACCTAAATGTTTCAAATTCTTTAAAAGATCCCGGGCTCTTTTCTGCTGGTTTTTATTTATATTTTCGGTGGGATGTTTAATAAACAGCTTTTTTTCCCTGTACATTTGCTGAGCATAACGCGGTGATGAGTCCAGGTATCTTCCCAGACTAAACGGAGTGAAATGATCATGATGGTAATGGCTGATGGTCAGAATATCTGCCTTTGCAGCGTATTCCTGCACCCTGGCTCTGGTTTGATGGAGTGCATCGAATTCATCCTTCCATGGGGGAAATCCAAACCTTTTGGGGGCAATGGATGTCCCGGGGTCAATGAGTATCTTCTGGTCAGTTTCCACGAAGGTGGCCATGGACCGCACACCCATACTTTCAAAGGCCAGTGGTATGATATTCATTCAAAACACCCTTCTATAACTTCCACGTTTTCATTTAATTTAACATCCACGGATTTTTTTAAGATCCCGGTTTATTTAATTACATCCACAAACTGGAAACCTCCCCCATCAAATAAACCCTGGTCACTTATTTTAAGTTGGGGAATCACTAAAAGGGCCATGAAAGACATGGTCATGAATGGTGAAACTAATTCACAGCCCATACCATTAACTACTTCATGTAAATGATTCATCTGTGCAGATACCTCTCCTGCACTCATGATACTCATTAGTCCAGCTACTGGGAGTTTAAGAGAATATATGTCACCATCAGAAACTGCAACCAGCCCCCCTCTATTATTTTTAAGGGTGTTTACTGCCAGGGCCATATCTTCACTACTGGTACCAATTACAATAATGTTATGGGAGTCATGGGCTACACTGGATGCAATTGCACCTTTTTTAATGTTAAAACCATTCACAAATCCATTGGCCACGTGGTTATTTCCATATCTTTCCACCACTGCAATTTTCAGAACATCCTGTTCAAGGTCTACTTTAAAAACACCATTCATAACATTTAAATTAGCTTCAGATTCTCCGGTGATAAGCTGACCCTCAATCACTTTAATAACTCTCACGGTGGTATTTTCAGTAAATGTAGGATGTATTTCAAAATCAGATGGTTTTATTGTCTGTAAATGGAATGAATTTTCTATCATGGTGGATTTAACATCAAAGAGAGCCTTACCTTCCCGGGCAACCAGTTCACCATTGATCAGAACCTTTTTAACGTTAAAATTTTCCAGATCATCTACCACCACCAGATCTGCTCTTTCACCTGGACTCAACAAACCAGCGCCCAGATTATAATGTGTTGCAGGATTCACAGTAACCATGCGAATAGCATCCACAGGATCAACCCCCAGTTGCACAGCTTTCTTAAGGATCTGATTCAGATGTCCCTGTAGAAGGTCTTCGGGGTGGCGATCATCAGATACCAGGAAATCACCACCTACTTCCCACAGTTCTTCCAAGTTTTTGGCTGATGATCCTTCCCGGATCATTATCTTCATCCCCAACCTTTTCTTCTCCAGAGCCTCCTCTCGTCTGCTGCACTCGTGATCCGTGGATATCCCGGTACCAATGTACTTACACAGATCAGCACCAGAAAGCAGTGGTGCATGGCCATCAACAGGCTTTGAATGTTGGTGGGCGATTTTTATCTTCTCCAGAACTATTGGGTCTTCCCCCACCACCCCAGGGAAGTTCATCATCTCCCCCAGTGCCACCACATCATCCAACTGCAGGAGTTCATCAATTTCTTCGGGCCCTAAAACCGCTCCCGAGGTTTCAAAAGGTGTTGCAGGCACACAAGAAGGTGCGGTAAAGAAGAAGCGGAGAGGAACGGTACTGGCATCCTTCATCATGTAATTGATCCCGGATACCCCCAGGACATTGGCAATTTCATGGGGATCAGCAACCACGGCGGTGGTTCCATGGGGCACCACTGCCTCTGCAAAACGGGATGGGGTGAGCATGGAACTTTCAATATGGATGTGGGCATCAATAAAACCAGGGAGAATGTAGTTTTTAAACTCCTCATCCACTTCACGTATACATTTAATCAGACCACTCTGAATTTCCACCTCTGCCGGGTAGATCTCTTCTGTGAAAAGGTTTATAATGTTTCCTTTAAGCATTTACATCCCCTCATAGTTTTAACCGTGTGTTGAGCTATTTTTTGGTTAATAACCTTGGTATCATTCATGGATAATCTATTTCCCAAAATATTTTTCAAAAAAAGAAAAAGACGTAGAATTTTAATCATCGTCTGCATGATTAACTTCATGATAAAGCATGGGTAAGAATGCCCCAACATCGGTAACAATGCCCAGTACTTGGGCACTGCCACGATCACCAAGTTTAGTGACAGTTGCAGGGTTGATATCCACACAGATACTCTTAACTTGGGAGGGGAGCATGTTACCCACGGCTATGGAATGGAGCATGGTGGCGATCATGATCACCATATCCACACCGGGAACATACTTCCTCATCTCATCCTGGGCCTCAATAACATCGGTTATAACATCTGGAAGAGGTCCATCATCCCGTATAGATCCGGCCAGTACAAATGGAACATCGTTCTTCACACATTCATACATAACTCCTTTCTTAAGAACACCCTGCTCAACTGCATCACGTATGGAGCCAGCCTGGTTTATCTGGTTAATGGCGTAGATGTGGTGGCGGTGTCCCCGTGCCACAGCTTCACCAGTCTTCACACACATCCCCAGGGATGTTCCGTAGAGTGCACTTTCAATATCGTGGGTGGCCAGGGCGTTACCGGCAAATATAACATCCACCAATCCTTCTTTAACCATCCTGGCCAGCACCGGGCCTGAACCAGTGTGGATAATGGCTGGCCCACCAACCACAGCAATCTTACCTCCACGACTTTTAACTTCCCTTACTTCACGGGCAATACTCTTAATAATGGTTTGCAGTGGTTTTTCCGAGGAAGCATCACTACCCATGAACTCGAATACTCCCTTCTTACCCCTGGGTCTCTGGGGGGCCATAACCTTAATTCCTTCACGACCTACCACTACCAGATCACCCTTTTCTATCCTGCCAATGGGTTTAATGATTGCCTTGGGGGTTTCAGGGTCAACCACAATCATACAATCCATTTCAATGTTCTCCACAGGTATCCATTCATTCTGGAAGCGGATGAAGGTTGGATGGTTGGTGGTTGAATAAAAATCAGCAGGTAGGGTTTTATCCTTGCTGGCAGCCTCCAAATTAACTTCACGAATCTCCACTACCATGGCCCCAATTTCAGCCAGCTCATCTAAAATTTCACCCAAAAGTGATTCACTATCTGCTGAAACTTTAATCCTGGCCAGGCTGGTATCTTTTTTACGTTTACCCACTTCAAATTCCAATATTTGGAAGTCACCTCCCATGTCCATAATAAGGTCCAGGGCCCGGGGAAGGGTAAGTGAGTCAATAATATGTCCAGTAAGCTTAACTTCACGGTTGTACATCTATCTATCCTCCTTTTTTACAAAACCAAGGATCACTCATAGAACATCCCTGGATGCAATTTATTATCAGTTGAATTTCAGATTCTTATCTATGAACTTAAAATGTAACTTCTTAATCTCTGTACATTCTATTCATCTCTAAATATCTGGCTGGATATCTATAAATATTTATACAATATTTGAAAGGAGACCATATCATTAAAAAAAAATTAATTAAATGCGTTAAATTATTTTTCAATAATTCATTGCAGGAATAAGAAGTCTAAAATTGTTTTAGCAGCATTAATTGAGGTGCTATCTCCTATGGAGTTTGATGAAACCTCAACCACGTCAAACCCAATGACTGTTTTCCCTTCCAGTGCAAAGATGAGTTTTTCCAGATCACGAGGGTTTAGTCCCCCTGGTGTGGGGGTACCAACACTAGGAGCATAGGCCGGGTCAAGGATATCTATATCTAAGGTGACGTATATTGGACCTTTTATCTGGTTAATGGTCTTTTCCATTTTGGAGATATCATCCTGGGAAGTGTGATATGTTATTCCATTATCCCTGGCAAAATCTCTTTCATCCTGGGAAGCCGAACGTATTCCCATTTGAATTATATCTCGGGGTTCGAGGTCATGTACCCGTCGCATAACCGTGGCATGGGAATATTTTTCTCCCATATACTCATCCCTGAGATCCATGTGGGCATCAAAATGGAGAATGGTAATATTATTTAAAGTATCATAAGACTTCAAAACACCATAAGTGATGCTATGTTCTCCTCCAATGGTTATAGGGGTGATATTATCGTCTAAAATGGATGATACCACCGATTCCAGATTCGAACAAGTTTTCTGGAAGTTTCCGGGAACAGATTCCAGGTTCCCAATATCCTGTACACTGGTACTCAAATCCTTATCAAAAAATAAGTTATATTTTTCAAAATTGTAGGAGGCTTCCCTCACAAAGAGAGGTCCGTTACGTGCCCCTGGTTGGTAAGTGGTGGTGCTGTCAAAGGGCACTCCTAAAATACCAAAAAGGGGTTTATCAGTTAAATGGGAGTAATCAGACTCCACCTGAGAAAAAGCAAATTTAAGAGGATTTTCAGTGTATAAATACATTTATCCAAATCCTCATTAACTCTTTAAAAATCAATATTCTAATTTCTCATGAGGTTTATTTAATCCTCATGAGCTTCTTGTTACCCATGGCTACAATGTAACCTACTTCTGCTCCTTCAATCAGTTTGTCACTGAGATCATCTGGTATTGGGACTTCGAAGGTCTCGTAGGTTTCCAGGTCCATGAGCTGGATATCACTACCCATTAAAGCCAGTACCTGGGCAGTTCTTTTATCAATTATAGGGACTTCTATTTTAGCATCCACTGGTTTTACTAGACCTCTTTTCTGATTGTCAAATACGCCAACAGCATCTACTCGTGCCTTTGCTGCTCCGTGTTTTCCAGGGGATGAAGTCTGAATACTTACTACTTTAGATGCTTCACCATCTAATACTACATATTTACCTACTTTAAGAGTTTTAACTTCCACTACCTTCGTTGACATGCTCTTTACCTCCATATTATCATGTAAAATTTTTGATCCATGTAAATGGGATCCATAAATTTTTAGAACCTAGAAATAGAATCTATTATTATTAGTATAACTCTGCTATTACTATTACTCTACTTGCAGGGTATAAATATATTTATAGATACCTCTCTCTGATATAGAAATGCCTATATTTTTTTCCCTATTTAAATTTTTAAGTGAATTTTGAGTGATATGATGAAAGTTTCAATAACATCCGGAAGATCAGAAGGACCAAGCAGACTAAATGCCTTTGACAACGCCCTCCTTAATGCAGGTATAGGTGACGCGAACCTTATAACCGTATCTAGCATTCTTCCCCGAGATACGGAGATAGTAGAACTCCCCTACATTAAAGAGGGGAAAATGGTGAATTGTGTCTTATCCTGTGCACATTCTAACCAGCCGGGAGATTTATTAACCGCCGTGGTGGCCGTGGCCACCTCTGATGAATTTGGATGTGTTGTGGAACACTCTGGAGTGAACCAGGACCCTGAAGTGATTAAAGAAGAAGCAGAAACCATGGTAAGATACATGATGCAGGTGAGGGATCTAACCATCAGGGAAATCATCATAGCACATGAAAGTCATAAAGTTAAAAAGGAAGGAGTGGCACTGGCTGCAGTGGTATACCTGGAATAATTAATGAGAACTCGGAATGTTGTTTAAGGTTTAGATTTTATGAAAGATTGATAAATCGTCTAAATCAAAAACTAATGCTTTGTAAGTTTTTTATTCAACCAAGACCCTTATTTAAGGTCTGAAGGAGGAGGGTATTATGGATGGAGAAGATCAGGAATTTTGGGGTGGCGTCTGTCAGAATCTAATTGAAGAATCTCAAAGGGCAATTTCTCCCCTTATAGGGTCTCATAAGGGTGGCGAAATAGTTAAAATGGGTGCCGATGGAACTCCCACCACTCTCATTGATCTGGTGGCAGAAAACAAGGTTATGGAAGTTTTAGAAGGAGTTGACAGGCCTTTAACTCTCATCAGTGAGGAAATTGGTGAGGTTAATATTGGTGAAGGCCCTCCCGAGGCAGTACTGGTTGTAGACCCATTGGATGGTACCAGTAATGCTGTAAAGAACATACCAGCCTACGGTATTTCAGTGGCAGTGGCACCCATACCTCCCGGCCATAAAGGGCCTTTAACTATTAAGGATATCCAGATGGGTGTGGTTAAAAATTATGCCACTGATGATATCTACAGTGCAGTGAAGGGTCAGGGAGCTTTTAATAACGGTAATGATCTTACACCATCGCCTAAGCAGGATTTATCACACATATCCCTGGGGGCGTACGTTTACAGAATGGATATGGGGAAAATCGAGGTGCTCTGTAAAAGTGTAAGGAGAATGAGAATTCTAGGGGCAGTAGCCATCGAAATCTCTTACGTTGCCGATGGAACTTATGATGCATTCGTTGATGTACGGAATAATTTGAGGGTGGTTGATGTTGCCGCGGCCAAGCTTATCCTGGAAGAAAGTGGTGGAATTGTAACTGATTCGGATGGAAAATCGCTTAATGGAACATTGAACGTTCTGGAAAAAACTTCCCTTGTAGCTACTTGTAATGCAGTTATTCATAAAGAAATAATGAGAATACTGGAGGGGATTTAATGATCATGGGTTTGGTTGCTCGTAGTGATGTAAAGGGAGCGGTGGAACTTGCTTTGAAAATCGCCGACTTTCTAACAGAAAAAAAAGTGGATATCTTATTGGACACGCCTCTAGCAACGGAACTGGAAAAATACCATGACCGGAAGTGTAAACTGGAAGATATGGATGTGGACATGGTAATAGCCATAGGTGGGGATGGAACCATACTACGCACCCAGAGCTTCATCAGCCACAAAAAAATTCCCCTAATTGGAATTAACATGGGCACTGTTGGTTTTTTAACAGAAATAGATCCTGAAAATGCTTTCACTGCCATTGAGGAAGTTCTTGCCGGGAATTACTTCGTGGAAAGGCGAAACCAGCTTCTGGTGTGGCATGACCATGATTTACCTCTTGCACTAAATGAAGTGGTACTCATGACCCGCAAACCCGCCAAAATGCTGCACATCCAGATCAGTGTTGATGATGAGATAATGGAGGAACTACGTGCTGATGGATTGATAATTGCCACACCCAGTGGATCCACAGCATATTCCATGTCAGCTGGTGGTCCAATTATTGATCCAAAGGTCAAAGCCTTTATAATAGTACCTATATGTCCATTTAAACTGGGGGCTCGGCCTACCGTTGTTTCCGATGAAAGTATAATCAAGGTTAAACTTCTCCGGGAAGGTAAAAAGGCCGTAGCAGTTATTGATGGACAGTTTGAGGAAGAAATAAACTATATGGATGAGATCATTTTCAGTAAATCAGATAACTGTGCATATTTCGTCCGTCTCACCAAAGATTTCTACCGAAAAGTTCGAGAAAAATTAACCCAGGGCGGAATCAGTTAATGAAAGTTCTCATAGTTGACATGACCCATGGTGGGACCGTTCTGGCCTCTGAATTTTCAAAAAAACAGAACTGTGAGGTCTTTGCATGGGACATTTACCACACCCTAACTGAAGAAGACAAATCCCAACTGGAAATCCAGGGAATTGAACTGGTTGATGAATCCTTTTATAATGAGCAGTGCCATGGAAATCCCTTTGAAGAGGATAACCCTGAACTATTGGTGATAGCACCGGTACACTGCAAACTACCCTCCCCTCCCCATATGACCCATCACCATGCAGTGGGATATCTCATGAATGATGAGATAAAGGTTCCGGTTATTGAAATCACTGGAGTGAAGGGTAAAACCAGTACCGCAGCCATGCTTAAGGAGATATACCGTGATAAAAACCCGCTGATACTGAGCAGTCTTGGTGTGGTGGTGGTTAAGGAAGGGGAAGAGATCACTCTACAGAAGGACATTAGCATAACTCCTGCCAGTATTGTAACTGCCTGGAGACTGGCACAGGAATTCTATGATGATAAAATTCCAGGGGTGGGTGTTTGTATATTTGAAAGCTCCCTGGGAGGCACGGGAATGGCTGACGTGGGAATCATCACCAACATTGCCGAGGATTATACCATTGCCCAGGGAAGTAGTAGTGCCAGTAAAGCCAAAATCCAAATGTTTGAAAGTAGAACTGTAGTTTGTGATGGTGATTCTTTCCATGATATATATTCCCCTCAATCTCAATTATCTCATAACCCTTTACCCTCCCTGCATTCTCCTGTAAGAACTGCTAACACATTCTCCATTGGGGATGGTAAAAATTACAATGCCAATGTTAAGGCACACAATATCCATTATGACCTCTATAAAACCTCATTTCAAGTGGAAGTCACTGATCTCGTGATGGTAGGTGGAGAATTGTTAAATACTTCCTTCAAAGTGTCCACATTTGCCCCGGCCAAGCATCACCTGGAAAATACTCTTTCGGCAATAACCGCTTCCTTATCAATGGGAACTCCCATATCATCTATAATTAAAGGGTTGGAAATTTTTAAGGGATTACCGGGTAGAACTTCCCTACTAAAAATGGGCGGAATGACAATTATTGAAGAAATTAATCCTGGTATCAACGTTACAGCCGTAAGAAAAGCAGTTAATATGATAAAAGATTATGAAAAACATGCCCTGATCCTGGGGGGAAGTTACGGTGTAACTTGTGAAGAAATCGATGAAAAATCCCTTTCAAACTTTTTAGATGATCTGGATGATATCATCTTAATATTAACTGGAGATCTGGGCTATAATTTATGGAAAAAGATGGGAAAAAACCCGGTTTATCAGGATAAAATAGAAATGGCAATTAATCATGTAAAAGAGGCTGGATTGGAAAATGTATTGCTCATATACCGTTCCAATTTTAGAGAATTAAGCAGAAGATAACAGATGAGGGGATAACTTTAAATCTTCCCATGATAAACAGAGTAGGTGGTTAATTTTTCCCATGACAACATTTATTAAAGATCATAGGAAATCAATCAACTAAGGATTCTTATACTGTCTGCTCTTAGGCAGCAGCTTTTAAATGACAAACTTTCATGACTCAAATTCAGTAAATTCGCCACACTCGGAGATGATGCATTGCAGGTAGGTACAAGGGGAAGCAGTCTGGCCATGGTTCAAACCAAGAATATAATCACCTCTTTATCAAAAATAACAGATGAAAAAATAGACATAACTGTAATAAAAACTACTGGGGATAAAATAAAAGATTCTCAACTTTACAATATGGATGTGAAGGGAATATTTACCAAGGAACTGGACCGAGCAGTCTTAGAAGAAGAGGTTGATTTCGCGGTTCACAGTTTAAAAGACCTTCCCAGCGAATTAGATGACCAACTGGAAATTATCGCAGTCCCCCCACGAGAATCACCACACGATGTGCTGGTATCATCCTATAAATGGGATGAACTTCCTAAAGGATCAACACTAGGAACCAGCAGTATCCGGAGAGAAGCTTTCTGCAAGTATCATCAGAAAGATGTGGACATACAACCCATAAGGGGTAATATTGACACTCGTGTTAATAAAATCGTTAACGGGGATTATCAAGCCACTCTAATGGCTGAGGCAGGTCTCAGAAGATTAGGTCTCTCTGAACACATCCAGCAAAGATTTCCCTTAAATTACATAACTCCAGCCGCAGGCCAGGGGGCTCTGGCAATCGTGGCCCGGAAAGACAGCAGTAAAAAAAATATTTTAAAAGAATTAAATCATAAAAATTCTTATCAGGAAATTATGGCAGAAAAGAAAGTATTAGAAGTACTCGGTGTAGGTTGCCAGTGGCCTCTGGGAGTTTGCGCCCGGGCACAGGGAGATGAACTGGAGCTTCAAACAATTTTACTTACCAGAGAGGGTGAACTCATCTCTAAACATAGTATGAGAGGTCCAATAAGTCAGGCGGAAAACATAGGTCTTGAAATTGCCAATCGTATGGGAGATGATTGCCAGTGAAAAAGGTAAACGTGGGAGTTGTTGGTGTGGGGGCCATGGGCCACAACCACGTAAGGGTATACACCCGATTAAAAAATGCCAACCTCCTAGCTGTCTCTGATCTTATGAAAGGCACTCTGGCAGAAGTTTCAAAGAAATACAATACCGTAGGGTTTGTTGATTACGATAATGTGCTTAAAATGCCGGAAATAGATGCGGTGAGTGTTTGCGTCCCCACCACCTACCACTATGAAGTGGTGATGAGTGCTATAGAACAGGGAAAACACGTTCTGGTGGAAAAACCCATAGCCTTCACTTTGAAGGAGGCCAAGGACATGGTTCGAGCCGCCAGAAAAGAAGGTGTTAAACTGGCAACTGGGCATGTTGAACGGTTCAACCCGGCAGTTTTAGAGGCTAAAAAGCTTTTAAGGGACAAACTTATTGGTGAAGTGGTTTCGGTATCTGCAAAGAGAGTAGGGCCATTTCCACCACGAATTAAGGATGTGGGGGTGACTATAGATTTGGCCATCCACGAAGTGGATGTAATGGCTTATCTTATGGATAGCCCGGTTTCCAAGGTTTACGCCCATGTGGGTAGTAGGCTGGAAAAATGCGAATATGAGGACCATGCCGAGATCATGATGGAATTCTACAACAATGCTATTGGTATGCTGGAAGTTAACTGGCTTACACCATACAAAAAACGGCAACTGGAAGTCACGGGAACTGATGGCATAATTTCCCTGGACTACATCGACCAGACTGTAGAAATTTTTGGTAAAAACGCCAGGAATGTCAGGGTACCTCACCACGAACCCCTAATGGAAGAGTTGGATTCATTCTTAAATGCAATTATGCTGGATGAAAAACCAAAAATAACTGGGGAAGACGGAATACATGCCCTTAAAACGGTTCTAGCAGCAATGAAATCTGCCAAAGAGAAAATTCCAGTTAAAATTGATATTGATTGAGGGTATTCAAAAAAAGGTAATCCATAAATTCAGATGTTCAAACATTTCATCATTTCTATAAAAATGTAATTATAATTTATGATGGAGGGGTATAATGAACCAGAAACTCATTGAAAAGGCTCATGAACTTAGAAGCAGGGGTTTTACCACTGGAGAAATAGCTGACGAACTTAATGTCTCCAAAGACACTGCCCGGTGGCTTATACTCCAGGGAACTGATAAAACCAAAGAGAAATCTGAGGAAAAAGCACCCGTTGACTTTGCCATAAACTGGAAGAGTTTGGGTGGAAGTTCCACCAGGATGTCCTATGTTTCTGCAGCCATGGCTGACATGGCACTGCAGCATGGTGATGTGGAAGTAGTGGTGGGAATCACCGTGAGTGGGATCCCCTTTGCCACCATGATGGCCGAGTTTTTGGATGCTGACATGGCTGTATTCCACCCCATTAAACACCGCAAAGAAGAAGATGCCCGTGGAGCAGTTAGCAGTAACTTTGCCTCGGTAGAGGGAAAAAGAGTGGTAATAGTGGATGATGTTATAACCAGTGGCGGAACCATTGGCGAAGCCATAAAAGTCTTCCGCAGTCTGGGAGCAGAACCATTGGCAGCAGTGGTTTTAATCGACAAAAAAGGACTCACAGAAGTGGAAAAAGTCCCTGTGGAGTCATTAATACGTGTCAGTAGGCTGGGATAATTTTTAGATAATTAGTTAAAATATTATCTTCTTTTTTTTATCAATCTACAATAAAATTTAAATCTCTACATCGGATATCTACATCAAATAACTATAAATATCTATTTTGCAATGTTTTCTTTCTATTTCTTTCTATTTCTTTCTATTTCTTTCTATTTCTTTCTATTTCCTTGTATTTCCTTGTATTTCATATATGTTTCTAATATTTCTCAGATATCATCCAAAATGATGATTTATGCATAAAAACTACCCTTATCTTGATTTAGGTGGGAATTTTGATAGTAATTTGATTTTAAAAATAGAATTGTTTATAGTAAGAAAAATAAGAAAAATTAAGAAAAAACACGAAATATAGGGATAGTAGGTATAAGAGTACCCTTACTCTACTCCTTACACCCTGTACCTCAATATGGCTCCGATACCCCCGAATGCTCGGAGTAGTTGCATTCCTTCCTCAGTTTCAGTGGATATAATCTCTACTTCTGAGCCTACTTCTTCAGCCATGGCAACAAGGTCACCAATGACATCCTCAGAGGAAGAAACCTTCATGGTTTCACCACAATTTTTACAGGCCTTATCCTTAATTTCACCCTCATTTTTAATGGTCTTTTCTTCCTGACTTCCACAGGAAGGACACTGGAAGGTGTATCGTTTGGATTTAATATCCTCGGAGAGTAATAGAACTTCAACTGCACCGTTAATCAGGTTCTGCCGTACTTCAGCTTCCCCATACGATGCCAAACCATTTTCATCCACAAGTTCGGTTAAGAAACGTTGAACCAATTTTTTCTCCCGCATGATGTCTATTTCAGTGAGGACATCCATGGATTTATCAATCACTTCCCGGATTCCAAACTCACCAGTGTAGGAAGTGTCCACAGTGGTGATGATTTTTTGTTTGATTTCATGGTGCAGGTAATCTCCGTTAACAAAATCCTCCTTGGTATGCCCTGGACCTCCAATGATAACTCCTTTAAGCCCTTCAAGGTCTAAGAATGCATCGTTCATATGTTCACCAATCCTTTTAAGGAACTCGTGAGCTGCCAGTTCAATTAACCGGTCAAAACGTCTTTGGGATTGCCCTCCTGCCTTGTGTTTCCCTGGAACGCCACTGGTGAGGTTTTTAACTATGTCTATCCTTTTACCTTTCATTATGGCGATGGTGGCTTCCTTCCGGTCAATAACTGCCAGTCCATAGATTTCCTTGTCTTCCAAGATTTCCTGGAGTGGTTCCAGGAAGAACTGGGAGTCACAATGATAAGTATATGTCTGAACAGGCTCTGGGGGTTCGAAAACATAGGTTTCCATCTTCTCGGTTCCAGGACCTCCTTTGGGGATCATGCCCACAAAGAGAACCAGCCCTCTCTCAGGCGGTTTTGGGAAAAGCCGCATACGTTGCATTATAACTTCAATGGCTGATTGAACATTCTTTTTAGTCTGCTTACTCTTGATATTAGCACTCTGACTGAGTTCTTCTCGCATGTGCTTTACCACATCGCTGATCTGCTTATTTGGAGGTATGTAAACGGATACTAACTCAGTTCCCCTTCCTCTTTTATCAGAGAGTTCTTGAAGGGTGCGCTTAACCTCATAGAGTTCGGTTGATGATGGTTCTGACATTCAATATCGCTCCTAAACTGATAAAAATTATAATAAGTACGTTTATTTATATGGATTCTCCAGAAGATTATTATCAGCTTTCTGTACTAATAATTACTGGTATTCATTCTACAAATTTTCCTACTATAATCTTCTTGTAAAATATTAGAATTATTCTAATTTAGATATTCTATCTAAACTTTATATTATATGTAAACTTACATTATCTTTGGTGATGAGATGCGAGTAGTGATCACAGTAGGTGGATCCATAATAATCAAGGACCACGATTATAAGAAATTTCAGGATTATGCAAGTGTATTGAAAAGTATGGCAGCTGAACACCAGATCATGGTGGTAGTAGGTGGTGGCCGGACCGCCAGGGACTACATTGGAATAGCCCGGGATCTGGGGGCATCTGAAGCCCTCTGTGATGATATTGGAATTGAAGTCACCCGACTTAACGCAAGACTCCTCATAACTGCCCTGGGTGATGCAGCTTATCCACGGGTACCCCATAACTTTGCCCAGGCTCTGGAATTTGCCACCACCGGTAAGATCGTGGTAATGGGTGGCACTGAACCAGCCCACAGTACCGATGCAGTGGGAAGTATTCTGGCAGAATTTGTGGGGGCTGATTTACTCCTAAACGCCACATCAGTGGATGGTTTGTATGATAAAGATCCCAACAAGCACCCTGATGCAAGGATGTTCCCGGAGATCACCCCACATGAGATGTTGGGAATGTTGGCGGACAAGGAGATGAAGGCCGGTACCTATGAATTCATGGATAAAACCGCCATACAGATCATAGGTCGGTCCATGATAAAAACCGTGATCTTCAACGGAGAAAATCCTGAAAACCTTAAAAAAGCCATGAACGATGAAGTGGGCACCGTGATCATGCCCAATAAAGATCATGCCCAATAAATAATTAAATCATTTTTCCAGAATCATATTGTAAAATATCAATTGATTAAGGTTTAATAGACAAATTTCAAGTATTGAAATCTTAAAAAAAATTAAAGAGGTAATTATTCATGATTGAACAACACAAGCACTGTCCTATTTGCGGGACACCAATACCGCTTAATGAAAGGTTTTGCTCACCTAACTGTGAGCAGGTAGCCCTGGCCAACCAGAAGAAAGTTCAAAAAACTAAAAGAATGCTTTACGTTTTATTCGCACTCTTCATTCTGGTATGGTTGTTTTTCATGTTAAGGGGTCAGTTCGGATTTTAAAAATTATTTAAAAATGATCATATGTCCGGAAATGGTTTTTTTACAGATTCGGGCATAAAACCCTTTTGTTAGCAATTAATTCTCCCTTATAAATCAATTCTTTTTTGTAGTTTGGAATAGTTGGTGGTTCTTATTTTCCGGGTAGTTTATTCCCTTTCCTCTACTCATTCCCTGATATTCAGTATTCCATATACCAGTAGTCCAATACCGGTTATAAATCCTAGAATATTAGGGTTCAAGTTGTAAAAGCCCACAATAATAAAGAGGAACCCGAATAACAATCCAAATATTCCAGCATACATTTTGTAAGTTTTCCGCTCACCCACTAGCAGGGCGATGATCCCGGTAATCAGTAAAAGGATCCCGGTAATTATGTAGGCCCATAAACCGAGATTTATCAGCCATGAAGTGTTAAACAGGAAAGTTATCCCCATAATTATTCCCACTATGCCCACTATAAATGGGAATAGCCATAGATCATTCGATATTCTTTCACTGAAGCCTAAAATGGCCAACCATATCCCCATTCCCAGTATTAAAAGTCCAGATATGAGGCCAAGGGTGGCAAGTCCCACTACCGGCGCAGTTATCATTATGATTGCTACTATTATTGCAATAATCCCCACTATCGTGTTTTTCATTGAAAACAGTCCCCTTGATTTTTTCCCAACTATTTAACCCTATTTACAAATCATTATGTGAACGAATATATGAATTTTTTCAAAACACTCTCCATTGGGGAGAGATTAAGTTCCAGTATTAATTTTTGTCCTGGGGTTATAATAAATTTAGTGATAATCAAATCCAGTATTTATTGGAACTCTAGAATGCCCTTTATAACTTAACTCAAATACTTAGAGAACTTATTAGTACTATAAAGAGATTAATATTATAAACTGTGATACAGAAGAAAAAATCTAGTAAGGAGATTAAGAAAAATGCTTGTTTTAACCACACCATCCATAGAGGGGAAGAAGATCGTTGAATATTATGGTTTAGTCACTGGAGAGTCCCTTTTAGGGGCAAATGTTTACAAAGACATGTTTTCAGGTGTGAGGGATGTGGTGGGGGGTAGGACCTCTGCATATGAAGAAGAATTGAAAAAAGCTAGAGAAGTGGCTTTAGGAAGTATGAAAGATAAAGCCGCAGATAAAGGGGCTAATGCGGTTATAGGCACACGTTTGGCTTATCATAATTTAGGTGGGACCATGGGAAACACTATAATGGTCACTGTCTTTGGAACTGCAGTTTCCTATGAGGAATAAAAATCTTTGGCTTAAAAAGTCAATTAGTAAAAATTGATTACAAAATTTTATTCAAATGATATTCAGCATGTTTAGGAAGGGATGGGCTTGTTAGCATCGGTAGTAAACTTTTTAACAGATAAACGTTGGGCTTTTTTTGCTATACTCCTAGGATTCGCTGCTGGATTTTTATCCGCCCTGATTTGTGTGGTATGGGAACTGAAAATATTTGGGTTTAACATACTTTTTATTGTGTCTCCACTAATAGCTGGATTCGTGGAAACTTACGTAGCTCAACGAACTTATGGTAAAAGTACTGGAGCAATCAGTGCACTTTTAATATTCATATTTATAAATGCTTATGCCTGGATTTTCCCTCAAGACCCGATTGTGCTCAACTTCTTTACATTGGGTGGTCTGGCCCTGATGATACAGGCTGCATTCCCCATACTCATAAATTATTTACTCTTCGTGGTATTTTTGGGAGTGTTAACCTATGCCATTGGTTATATGGGGAATCTGTTATCCAAGGCTACCAACAAGGTCCGTAGGAAAACTCCGGAAGGAGAAATAACAGGTAGTCTTGAAGATGAATCAGACTTATTAAAAAGTCCACAATTAAGTTTGCTGGATGATCTGGAGGTCCCACTGGTATCCCTGCCCCACATAGAGGGAGGTAAGATCACTGAACATATTGGGATGGTGATTGGGGAAGCTATGGTCAATGAAAACTCGGGAAGTACTTCTAAATTATCCACAAAACCACAATTAGATGGCAGAGGTTTGAATGAGGCTAAAGAAGCAGCTATCCTTCAAATGTTGGATCATGCCTACGAAATGGGTGCTAACTCTGTGGTTGAGGTTTTAATTGATTACAATTCAATTGGGGGTTTAAAAGGCAGCTCAATTATAGTCACCGCCACAGGAACTGCAGTGGTTTACCAGTGAACTGAATAATTCTTTACTGGAACTATAGGGCATTGAACTTACTGGATAGTTGAAGTTAGATGCATCTCCATCATCAAGTAATACTATGCCTTTTCATTTTAGCTAATTTATTATTCAATGGCCATCATTAATCTGGTTGGGGTGGTGGGATCATAGCAGATTATAAGGGGATTCTCTCTGGAAAATGTAAGGTGGATTATTTTAATTTGAAGTTTAGTATGCAACCATTTCGGATCATGTTAAATAATTTCATTCTTCAGATGAATAAAACTTGAGCATTCCATATTCAAGCCTATATGTTTCCTGAAATAATTCAGAGAATGAAGTATTGCTGCTGGTCATGAGAATGGTAATGTTCTCTATTTTTTTTAAAAGTCCTAAGAAATTCTCAGTTGCCTTTAGATCCAGTTCTGCAGTAGGTTCATCTGCCAGTAACATGGAGGGATTGTTTGCCAGGGAACGGGCTAGTGCAACTTTTTGTTCTTCCTCAATTGATAGATCAACAGGAAACCGGTTCCAATTATCCACTTCTACTATTTCCAGTAATTCCATGGCTCTGTCTTCATCAGACGATACCATGGGGAGCAACACATTTTCCAGAATATTGAGGTGAGGTAGGAGATTCGCCCTGCGAAAAATAAAGCCAACTTCATTTCTAATCATCTTTGAACGTTGATTTTCATTTAAATCAAGGGTTGAAATTCCTTTAATACTGATATCCCCTGCACTGGGTTTTTTAATAAGGCCCGCTATATAGATCAGTGAAGTTTTACCGGCTCCAGAAGGGCCATTAACCAGAGTACGAGTGCCGGGGGCGAGAGAAAATGATAAACCTTTTAGGGCAGCCACTTCCATCCCCCCCTTCTCATACACCATACTAACATCTTTAAATGTTAAAATTCCTTCAGTAACCACAGAGAAGAGCCTCCTCCACTGTTATTTGGGATGTGAACCATGCGGGGTAAAGTCCAAGGATAAGACTGAGCAGAGTGGTGATGGTGGTGGTGCTGATTAGTAACCAAAATGGTAGGAGAGTGTTAAACAAGCCTGGCTCGAAAAAGGCGGATATTACCCATATAACTACCGTTCCAATGATAACTCCAATTATGGATCCAATCAAACCAAGTAATCCCGCTTCAAGGGTGCAGCTTATAAGAATTTGTCTTTTTGTAAATCCCATACATTTAAGGAGACCTATCTCCCGCTTTCTTTCAGAGAGATTGAAGCCCATGGTATTCATAATCCCCAAAACACCAATCAAAAGGGCAACACTGGCTAAACCATCTAATATATAGACCACATTAAGAAGGAGGTTTTCTAGGCGAATTATTAACTGGTTTTCTGTCAGTGAAGTTCCTAAAAATGAGTTTAAATAATCAATTGCATCTGATGCTATGTTTGTCTGGTTGTTAGTTCCTGATGTCTGGTTGGATTGCCCTAATATCTTTCCATTGGATGTTCCTGACTTTTCAATGAAACTACTTATCCCCAAACCGGAACTCACCAGTAATAGTAATATTATGGCCCCAATGGAGATTCTTAAAACAGTGGAAAGATTCCGCAAGCGATTACGGCGTAAATTTTTCCAGGATAAGGCGTATATTCCCATATCATCAGCTCTTTGTCTTTGTATTCTTCCAGATTACTATCCTTTTTTCTTCTTAGTTTAAAATTTCCTTTGGGATTTTCCGTTGAATTAAAAAAACAAATAAATAAAATAAAAGTGTTTGAGGCTTGTTTTTTAATCTGTGTTTTTTAATCTTATTCTGGCGTATCTGGTGAAACTTGTTCATTTGGTTTGAATATTTCAAATATTCCACTGATTATTAGCCAGATACCAATTAATGCTGCTAAATAGAATGGGTTCCATGCATATAATCCTAAAATTATGTATATGATACCCATTAGAATTCCCAGAACGCCAACTCCCTTGGCAGATCCTCCTTCTCCGGTAAACAGGGTAATTACACCGGACATAAACAGGAAAAATCCAGCTAAATACAGTATAAAGCTAGCTAGGAAACTTAATTCAACTATGTTTCCCACCAACCCTATTCCAGCAATTATGGCAATAATTCCCAGGATTAAATTGAGAATACTAGTTCCTTTGTTAATTTTCCAACCTGAAAATCCTTGAACCAGGAACCAAATACCCAAAGCAAGCACTCCGAGTCCTGCCAGGATGCTGACTGTGAAAATACTTATCATTGGGAACGCAATTACTATTAAACCTAATATGATTGCTACAACGCCTAATAAAACGTTTTTGTTTTCAGCCATATCCATCAACCTCCCACAAGTTTATAACAAGCCCCATACACTTTCCTCTTTTATAACTAATATTATAAGTTTTTTTCATAAGAATAGTTCGTAATATTAAATATTATCATTATTTATTGGTTTAACAATAAAATGAAAACTATAAATCTCAAAAACATATTAATTAATAATATTAGTTAATTCATTATGTGGATAATTGAGTAAATGGGGATTTATTAGGGAGGTCTGCACGTGAATAAAGGAAAAAACGTATTGATCGGCATTTTAGCCATAATTCTTGGACTGGTAGTTATTGCCTTCCCACTGATTAGTGTACTTACTTTCAGTGTTTTAATGGGTATTGGCATAATATTTTTGGGTATTTGGTTTTTTTCACAGGGGTTTCATGTTTGGGAGAAGAACCTTGCTGCTGGAATAGCTGATTTATTACTGGGAATTATTGCAGTTCTATTTGGAATAGTATTTCTGGGAGATGTACCGGCATTTGAATTCTTAACCTTCCTAGGACTTTACATTGTAGGGCTTTTTTTGATAATCGCTGGTTTAATGGCATTGTTCTCTGGAAAAGATCTAAAAGCAAGAGGAATAGGGGTTCTAGGAATAATATTCGGTATTTTATACTTTGTACTGGGGGTGTATGTTGCTAACCCATTTTTCCTAGCAGTTATCATTGGTGCATTCTTAATACTGGCCGGAATAATGGAGATTTCCATCCAGCCTGCAGAAGAACCACAACCCTCAAAAAAGTAATAAACTCGAATAGGGGGTAGTAATCCAAAAAACCTTATTTTTTTATATTTTATTTCTATCAAAGCCTATTTATAATTCCATTTTTTAATTAAATCATATTAATATTTTAAACGGGATTTTAATAAGTGTATATGGTTTTTAGTTATAGTTAATAATAAATAACAATATTTTTATACATTCAAATATAAATTATACATGGTTAAATTATGTTTTAACCAAAAATAAATGGAGGAGTTTGATGAAAAACCCCATAATAGGTATTTTGGCAATAATTCTTGGTTTAATTGTTTTAGCGTTCCCACTGGCAGGCCTTGTGGCCGCAAGTGTGTTAACTGGATTTGTAGTATTGATGATTGCTATCTGGCTTTTAGTTGTGGGTGGATCCCAAATGGAGGTCAGTAAAAGTGCGGGGATCATGAACCTCATCCTGGGTATAATAGTTCTTATAGTTGGAATAGGCCTCATCTTCAGCCCAGCATTATTCGCATTCTTAGCAGGATTCTTACTGTACCTAGCAGGCATATTCCTCATTATCGCAGGAATCATATCCTTAGCATCCCGTAATGAATTCAAAAACGCCACATGGGCTGGTATCCTTGGAATAATACTGGGTGTTCTGTACATCATTCTAGGAACATTTGCCTTTGACCCAATCTACCTGGGAGCTTTAATTGGTATCTGGCTAATAATAAATGGTATATTTGCATTAATTGAGTAAATCCATTGTAGATATACTAATTAGCCCGTTAAAGAAATAGTGGAAAATTATTGGTATTACATAATTTTCCTTTTACTTATTTTTTTTTATTTAGCAGTTCTTTAATTTCATTTATCTCTGACTTGATAACATTCAATTCAGCTTCAATCCCTTTAACCTGTTCTTCTTTGACCATTTTTGATTCTAAACCGTTCACTTGTTTTTCTAATTTTTTAACATAATCAACACTTTTTTTGGCTAGTTTTTCCCGGTCTTCGCGTAGTTTATCCATTAAAGAAGAGGTGGTGGCTGCGGTTAACAGGCTGGAAATACCGATGGCACTAACCATGGCTATCACTCCAATTAAACGTCCCCACTGGGTGAAGGGAACCACATCCCCGTAACCCACAGTGGTGATGGTTTGGATAACGTACCATAATGAGTCTTCATAAGTGCTTACCTCAGGGTTCACACCACTTTCCAGTAAGAAGAATGTTATTGAGCAGATTAAAAGCACTACAACAAAGAATGCAAATCCATAAACCAGTTTACTTTGGGAAACAAATTTATCCACGGCTTTACCGACTTGGCGAGCGGCCATTAGTAAGGTTACTACTTTAATCAGTGCTAGAGTCTTCAGAAGGATTGAAGCCGAATCAAGGTTTAAAATAATTATTCCAATAAAATAAAATGGCGCAATGGCTATAATGCCATTCCAGTTCCGTTTCAAATATCCTTCTTTTGATTTACTTCTACGGTGCTGGACCCAGTAACCGAATAAGAGCAAAGCGCTGGTTACCAAATCAAAATACGCAATATTTGCATATGAACCTATTCTAATTGGTAGAAAAGCACTGATAAACAACAGTAAACTGTCTAAAAATATGAAGATCAGGAGAACAACTTCCATGACCAGTTCCAATTTACGACTAAGGTCACTATTCATGATTTTAACTTGTTAAGTACCATCAAATATTTTTTTCTATTACTCTTTTAATATCCTATTCCCCTACTTTGGAAATCTAGTCAGAAAACTTGGTAGGACAGTCACCCGGATTTTTTTTAATTTTCAAACCATCAAATTTTTAAGTCAGTTCACGATATCTTTTCAAGGCACCGTTTTGATGCCCTAATTCCACTCCTTCCTGAATAAATTTAACATCGCTTATGATCCAATCCAGATAGTTCTCCAAGTTGGATGGGGTGCCCCCAATGCCAGAGTATTTATCAATATTCGCACGAGGAAGAACCACATTTTTGTCCACTGAAATGGCCAGTTCATTCAAGGCATCAATCAACTGTTCTTTGAATCGGGAAATATCTGGCAAGGAAACCCCAGATTCAATTAAAGTTGCCAGGGCAGAAATATCAGCTGCTAACTTCCGGTTGGTTGCACCGAGTTCATTGTAAAGTGACACATCGTTTCCCACATCATTAAAGGTGTCATTAACCTTTTTTATGGCAGATTCAAGGTTTTTTTCCTCTAACATGTATTTCCTAAAAATAGTAACTGCATGCTCATGATTGTAAACCACCTCATCGGTGGGAATAACTGCTTTCACATATTCACGGTTGGCACGAATGGTTCTGGCAATTTGTCCAGGCAGATCAACAGTCATCCGGCTTGGTAAGATTAGGTAAGCACAGATGAATGCTATGATCGCCCCCAGAGATATGTCAATTATTCGGGCAATGGCATTCTCCCACACGGGTCCGGTGGGCCAAATCAGCACCACGAAGATTGAAAGGAACATGACCGAAAGTCCCATGTAGTTGGGATAAAATGCCCGAAATAAGAAAAGCATCAGGAAAGCCAACCATAAGAGTATGTAATGTGGGAAAAGGAATCCCAGGATTATGGCCAGGATTATGGCCACCACATTAAATGAAACCCTTAAAATGATGTTGTTAAGAGTGCTGGTAACATCAGGCTTAATGATAATTAAAATACCCATGGTAACCCAGAGTGCGTCACGTCCATGGGTTAAATATACCACTAAAAGTCCCAGGGTAAGTGCTAGGGAAAATCTAAGGGCATGTCGTATGTACATATTCTTCAAATTGAAATTAGCGCTTAAAACATCTTTAAGAGATGTTCTAGGTGACATTATCTTTAATTTTCCAGTGGAAGAGTAATTCTGCACCAGCAGATCACTGGCCCTTTGAAGTAGAGCTCTGATATCCTTTGAAACATCAATCAGGGCCTTGGTGCTAGGGTCGGATGTGGCAGCCTTTTGGATCTTATCAATTTTAGGGTCTAATGATTCTAATTTCACACCGGTAGGAGTAGATGTGATGTTCCTGGCAATCTGTAAACTTTTTTCATTGGCCTTATCCATAAAATCGCTTAACATTTCCTGCGAATCACCGGATAAACGGGATAACATCAGTGCACTGTAACCCCTAAATCCTGTAAGGTAAGTTCCTATCCTGAAAAGTTCATAATCTCTCTTATCAAGAGGTATCCCTGATAATGATTCTCGAATGGATAATACACGTTCAAGTGATGTTTCAGGTATGAAAGCAGATGCAACCCTTTTTGAAATATCTTCCTTCCTCTTCCAAATTTTTGGTATGAAAAGGAGGGAAGCAACCAGATATGCTAAAACTATGTAAAGTCCCCATTCCAGTGTGGTGGCATCCCGGTTGACCAGGGCCACTGACAGGAAATAAGCACTGAATATTATGAAGCCTAAAAGACCAATGGTTTCACTGAAGATGTACATGGAAAGGCTGAAAAACGCCCAGATAACTGTGAAAAATAAGAAAACAGGCAGACTTGAAAGTGCTATGGAAGAACTTATGAATGCTAAAAATGTCATTAAAAACCCTACTATTGCTATGGGGAGGATTTTACGTAGCGGTAATGGTAAATCTATGATTATGGTTGCTATCAAGGTTATAAACATGATGGCATTTACACCCTCATCAAAACCTAAAGATTTAGCTATTAGTGCAGCTAAAACCATTAAAATAATTGATTTAGCGGCCTGACTCCACATTGGCTTGCCAGTGGGTTTGGATAATATTTTTAACCTTCCGAAAAAACCTTTCTTTTCCACATACACACCTGCCCATGGTTAAATAACCTTACTTCAATATTTCCCCCCCCCCCCAAAATTTGGGTAATATGGGTCTTTCAGACTAAATTCAAATCTGGAATATTATCATATTGGAAATATTATCTTTATATTGGAATATTATTCCAAATTGAACAGTGTTTAATCTTAAATTGTTTTTATTTTGGATAATATTAAAACATTGGTTTAAGAACCTGATCCTTAAACTATGTGATTTGGAGAAATTCATTGTTTAGTTAAAGTTCCTTCCTAATTTATAACTTGTTTAGGGGCCAAATAGTAAAAGTAATATGCCTATTCAAACTCCTTAAAATAAAGAATGCTTTAATTGTTGTCTACAATTTTAAAATAAATTTTTAATTCAATGTAAAGTTATAAATATGCAAATCATGGAGAGATTGACATATGAGCTTTTTAAATCCGAATCCGGAAGATATAAGTCCATTGCAGAGGAATTTATTGAGGATAATGCGTATATTCCTTTTAGTTGCCGGTATTTACATCACCATCTTTGGAGGGGCCAATGGTGCAGAACGGATATTCGGGGTTTTGATCCTGGTGGCGCTGGCCATAATCAACGCCCCGGCACTAGTCACTGGAAACAGAATTCGTGCCCTTCCCGTGGAAATAGAGCTCTTACTCCTGGCCATGGTATTATTTGAATTGGTGGGAGGGGATGCACTTGGATTGTACGTTAAACTTCCCCACTATGATAATTTCATGCACTTCATGTTACCCTTGTACATTGCCCTAATGGGAATGATGGTTGTATATACCATGTACTATTACGGGAGGTTAAAAGCATCATTAACTGAAATGGCCATTCTCATTGTTATTGTAACCATAGGATTTGGGGGTGTACTGGAAATGGGTGAATACACCTATGATAAATACTTGTCCAAAGGACCGATTGGTCAGATCACAGGGAACACACAGATGCAGGGTTCACCAACCCAGGACCCCTTAGATGATACCATGAACGATTTATTCACTGACACCGCAGGGGGAATTGTGGGGGCCCTGATAGGAGTGCTACTCATCAGGAGGGCAGAAAGAGAAGGTGGGCACTGGAAAGTAGCGGATGAAATAGAAACATGGGTAACTGATGGGAGATAAAATATAAAAAACTTATTTTTTTCTTTTTTCATTGATAATAAATTCTTATTTTTCCCCTAAAAACTTGTTTATGGGCTTAAAACCATTTAAAAAATTTTATATAAGGTAATTATCATAAAGTCATTGTGGAATTTATTTCAATACCCAATAATTTTAGTTGATGCAATATTTGTTTGCAGTGAATTTACAAAGGAATCAGTTTAAAATGAAAGAGAAGGATCCCAATGCCATGAGATATAGGCAGAAGATACAGAGGGGAATGACACACTGGCGTCATAAAATAGGAAACCCTGAATTCAACCATGAAGATTTCCAAGTGGAACAGGTTGAAGTCACAATCCCCAACCTCGATCCTGCCTTTCATAATTACCGACTGTTGAACATCTCGGACATACACCTTGGCCAATGGATCACACCAAAACACCTGGAAGGCGTGGTGCAGATGGTAAACGATGAAAAACCAGATTCTATAACTATAACTGGTGATTTTGTTTCTTACCTGTTGGACGACGTAGCTTGGGACCTTGAAAACTCTTTAAAAAATTTAAAACCTAAGGAATTCTCATTAGCAGTTCTTGGTAACCATGATCACTGGTTAAGTGCTGATAGGATACGGGAAATATTACATAGGTGTAATATTATCGATGTCAGTAACAGTTTCCACACAATCAGTCACGATGGAGCTCCTTTACATATTGCTGGGGTGGATAGTGTGATGTTAGGTAAACACCGCCTTGACTTGGTGATGGAAAAACTCCCAGCAGAAGGGCCAGCCATACTCCTGGCCCATGAACCAGACTTTGCAGATATAAGTTCTTCTACCGGACGTTTCAGTCTGCAGATATCCGGACACTCCCACGGTGGTCAATTCCTAATACCCGGCCTGGGCACATTCATACGGGGTCCTCACTTCCTTAAATACCCTGCGGGCAAATATATGGTGGGAGACATGGTTCAATACACTAGTAGAGGTTTGGGAACAAATGTATTCTGGTTTAGAATCAATTGTGCACCGGAGATCACAGTATTCACATTGAAATGTCCGGAGGATGTGCTTTAATAAGTTTATGTTCCGATAAATCCATGATTTAGCTGGATCTAAAATTTATTAAGATTTTGAAAATAATTTATTGTAATGGATTAAATTTAATTAATGGATTTAAGAGGGAAAATAGTCCATATGGGAGACAATCCAGATGGGAAATGGGGAAAAACGATCATTAGAATGGTATAGTCAGATTCAAGATCATTCTCGCTTTTACTGGTTAGGCAGAACTCTGGTTATGTGGCTCGGTGGATTTTTAGGGTTCATGATTATTGATTCTTTGTCAGTTGGCCTGGGATTTGATAACTGGTACACGGCATTCATAGCCGCAGGAGTGGTGGGAATCCTAAATGCTGTATTTTGGCCAATTTTAACCCGAATACTATTACCATTTATGGTATTTACAGTGGGGATAGGTGCCTTGCTGTTAAATGCATTTTTATTATGGCTAGCCAGTGATTTAGTGGCTGGATTCAGCATTGAGGGACCCGCACTGATCCTGACCCCCATTGCCATGGCGGGAGTAACTGCAGTGTTATCAGCTATTTTAACCATTGATGATGATGCCACCTATTACAGGAGTGTTATCCGAAAATTTAAAAAGGGCAAGATTAAATTCGATGAAAAACCAGGAGTTATATTTCTGGAAATAGATGGTCTAGCCTTTAATATTTTAAATGAGGCCATGGAGAATGAAACCATGCCCACCCTTAAAAAATGGTTAGATAATGGCACCCATAGGGTGATGCCCTGGGAAACTGACCTATCCAGTCAAACCGGGGCCAGCCAGGCAGGAATACTACATGGGAATAATCACAATATTCCTGCATTCAGATGGGTGGAAAAGGATAAGAACAATAAAATCATGGTATCCACAGGATTATCCGATGCCCCAGTCATTGAAAAAAGAATTTCAGATGGTAACGGGCTTTTAGCTTGCCACGGTGCCAGCAGAACTAACCTTTTCTCGGGTGATGCTGTTGATGTTATTTTCACCTACAGTCAGCTTAAAGATCTGGGAAGATTTTATACCCGGGCATGGTATTATGTTTACTCTTATCCATCTAATTTTGCCCGTATCGTAGCATTATTCTTGTGGGATGTGCTGTTGGACTTTGCATCTCAAATAGTCCACTGGATAAAAAATATCCAGCCCCGTATAAAACGGGGGTTAATTTATCCATTTGTAAGAGCAGGAGCCAATGTATTCCTTCGTGAAGTGACCACTGCAGTTGTTATTGGCGACATGTTGGACGGTAAAATTGATGTGGCCTACGTAACATATCTGGGATATGATGAAATAGCCCATCACTCTGGAACCCGGGATTGGGATGCCTTCCACGCCCTTAAAAAACTGGATATGCAGTTTCATCGTTTGGATAATGCCCGGAAATACGCACCACGACCCTACCATCTGGTAGTTCAATCAGACCACGGTCAGACCAATGGAGCCACCTTCCTGCAAAGATATGGTTTGACTCTGGAGGATTTGGTCCGGGATTTAATGCCTCCAGAAACTAGGATATACAGTGAGCTTTCCTCCAACGAAGACCACTTTGGCCAAGCAATCCAGAATCCCATTGAAGATGGTAAAAGATATATAATGGGTAAAAGTGACCCGGTAGTGGATGAGAGTAGATATATATTCGATACAACAGTTAAAAAAGCGGATGAAACTCCTGTAATCAAAGGAAAAGTATTAGATTACTTGCAACGTCACCAGATCGGGGAAATGCCTCCAAAAGTATCTTCTGAGAATGCCCAGGTAATTGTACTGGCATCTGGAAATCTGGGACTAATATATCTAACAGAATATGTGGAGAGGTTGACATTTGAACAGATAAAAACCATCTACCCTGATCTCATCCCGGGCCTGGTTCAACACCAAGGAGTGGGATTTGTAATGGTCAACTCCAGGGAACATGGGCCAATGGCTATGGGGCGGGGAGGAATCCATTACCTTAAAGATGGAACCATAGAAGGGGAAGACCCTTTAACACCTTTCGGACCAAGAACAAGTAAGCATCTCCTGCGCACTAATAGTTTCAAATACGCTCCGGATATTTTGGTCAACAGTTTTTATGATGGGGAAAAAAATGAAGTAGCGGCCTTTGAAGAACTGGTGGGTAGTCACGGTGGTTTGGGTGGTGAACAAACCCAACCCTTTATCCTGTATCCTTCCCATTGGGATATGGGTTCTGAAGAGATAGTTGGGGCTGAAAATTTATACTTAGTCCTTAAAAAACAGTTAGAGCAGTTATAAATCAGTTAGGTGGGCCTTGATTGGATGAATATAAAATCTGTATATTATATAGTTATTGTCAAAATATTTCAAAATATTATAATACTATTAATCGGAGTTGATTGGATTTTTTGGATTTATTCCCGATTTTTTGAGGCGTATTTTTTTTCATGTTATTTTCGAAATTAGTCAACTGGCAGCAAACGATCATTTGTTATGTCCAGTGATTTTATCTTATCCGTAGTTTTATTGGCAGGAGTGTAGGGGAGGATGTGTCCCTGCATGGAGGGATTATCATTTCTAAGGAGTTCCACATTTTTAAGGGCTGTTTCCCTCCAGAGTTCCAGCCAACCCCCAGGAGTCCTTTTCATCTTATCTAAACCCAGATGTTCACTCCAGAGTTCTTCCCGGAAATCACGAACATTACCGGTTTTCACCTTTTCAGTATCCAGGATCACGGCATTGATCTCCATGTTAAGATGGAGATCTGGATTGGTTATCTGGGTGAATTCTTCTGCACCACTGAGACTGCTACCATCCAGGTTGGAAGTGCCAATGGTGGCCCATTTATCATCCACAATGGAAACCTTACTGTGAACATAGAAAGGCTGCAGAGTACGCATTCCGTTCTTTTCTCCCAAACCCCACAGATTATAAACCCCAATATGGGGATGATCTAACAGGGGGCCTTCTAAATCCAATCCCAGTTTTTTCAGACGGCGATGCTGATAGAAACGGTAAGTGGGAACATCAGGATTCCCATTAATTATTAAAATGAGTTGAAGGTCTTTGTTTTTTTCAAGTGCTGATTTAAGGGCCTTGACAATATAAGGATTGGTGAAATACTGATTTTCCATATAGATGAAGTCTTCAGCATGGGATATGGCTCGCCGGTACATCTCCAGAACACCTTTTTCCCCATTTTCAAGGATTGTGTGGGGAGTGATGGATCTAACCACTTGAAGGGCCTGTTTCCCAGCAGGGAGGGCCTCAGCATGGGGCACCAGTTTATACTTCCCGTCATATTTTTCATTTGAGAGGTAGTTCCACAGTTCTATGAAGTACTCCTCAATATAAGTGGCTACCCCTCCTTTAATATGGATAGAAACATCGTGCACTGGTTGTTTATTTGGAGAACCCCTACGTAGATCGTGGAGGAAGTGTTTTATAGTGTCCCAGTAATCCTGGGTAAAGGGTGATCCTATTATAAATGCATCCCCACCATCCACCACCAGAACTTTGGCGTGCATGGCGTGTGGTCCCTGGGCATCGAAGGGGCGCACCATAACCGGAGTTTCCTGAAATATTTCTGCTATTTCATCATAATCATCCGGTATAAGGAGATTCTGGTTTATTAGAATTCTCACTTTCACTCCTCTTTTGGAAGCGGTAATCAAAGTTTCTGCTAGACTACTCCCTTCAACCCCTTCCGGTGAAATCTTTGGCTTAGCAAGGAAATCCGGCCGGAACTGGAACTGAGTGAGATAAATATAGTCCTCCGCCCCCCTGATACTTTTCATTATTTCTTCAAGAGCCCTCTCATTATCTATAAGTGGTTGGAAGCTATTGTCAGCTGTTATTCGTTGAGGTTTTTCATTTTCAAGGGTAACAGACCATCCTTCAACCCATGATCTTGGAATTACAATATCCTCAATCTCTTTAACAATTTCCCCCACATCCGAGTACTCTTCACTCCTTTTAAGTTCAAAAACTCCTAACTTGTCGTTCACGATGATTTTTATATCGGGTTCGCGGTCCAGTAGGCTGAGTGACTTTTTAATTATGGATATTGGATTGAGGGAGGTTTTCACCACATTTTCTTCGTCAAGTTGGAAATGGTAACGTGACGGGTCGTAGGTTATCAGGTACTCTCCTTCATCATCCGTCCACTTACAACCTAAAAAGTCATCAGGACCGATATCCACATCAAAGGCAGTTACCATCAAACCATCTATTGGGACCCCCTCTTCATCCACCACCCTCCCTTTAACTGCTATATTCTGAAAACTGGCAGAAATATTACCTAAATCAATATCCCCCTTAAAATCTTTCTTTTCCAGGACTTGCACTAGTTCTCCATTATGATAAAAACAGAGCATAATATGATCTGAAGATTCAGTTAATTCTAAATCAAAATAACCTTTCCGGTCTGAACTGGAAGATCCAATTAAAGATTGATAACAGTTCCCATTCAACTTAATGGCTTTAACCATTATTTCAAGGGGAGTGTCTTTTTCATCAAGTATTCGTCCCGTAACCCTTTGCATACTAATCCCCACCATTTCTAATTTTATTATTTGATAATCGTTGGCTACCTGAATAATGAATTCACAATAAATATATGTTGTTGAAAATATAAATTCCTGATGGAAATACAGAATCAATAATCCCAAATACAAATTTCACCAGTAATCAAGATTTAATTGAGAATCATTAAAATTAAAATGGGGTTTGGATTGGAAGACTCCTATTTTTAGGGATTTTTTAAGAATTCAGAGTTTAATCTGGATATTTTTTAGATAAGATTTAAAAAAATGGAAATTTTAGAGATGGAAACTATGAGTCAAAAGAATGGTAAAAACAGGAATGACATCAAGATTGGATCAGAAGTTTACATTGTGCTAAAAAAGGATCAGCGCAGTGGGAAAAGGACTAAAGGTGTAGTTAAAGATTTATTAACACGTTCTTCATCCCATCCCCATGGAATAAAGGTGCGGCTTGAAGACGGTAGAATTGGGAGGGTTCAAGAAATAATATAACTGAATAAAATAAAGAAAAAATGACTTTAAATTAATATTAAAAAAACTTCAAAGAAACTTCAGTTATTATATAAATAGTTAATTAAACTGATTATAACGTAAAATTTGGTTAAATGAAATTACAAGTAGTATAAACTAGGAATAATTAAAATAAGGAATTAATTTCAATTGGGATATTTATTATAGATTAAAAAAGGCAATAAAAAGGTAAGTTAAATTATTTATCATCCTGGGTGACCGGAATCTTCCAGAGATAACCTACTTTTTTACCGTTTAATTGTTTATTTTTACCTTTCTTCTTGGTTAACTGGGCTTCACTGCCTTCCCATGATTCAACATTTTCGTCGAGGTATCGGGCTATCTCTTCACTGTATTTTTTGGTTCCAATGGTGTAATTGTCGCTTTTATTACGGATATAGCTGATCCCGTCACCTTTTTCTTCCATTACCTTGGATATTTCCATTATTTTTTTATAAAAATCTACTGACATAATGAGGTCTCCTTTTCTTTATTTTGGTTAAAAAAATATTCCTGAGTTTTTTAGGTATTTTATTCATTTCGTAATCCAGTCCATATAAGGGTATAGGTTGGTATGAAAAATAATAAAATTGGTGGAGAGTAGAGAAAAATTTCTTTCTATCATCTCTAAATCTCTTCCAAATCACTTTAACAAATCACTAAAGTGTAACACCCATATCTAACTGTTCTGTGAGCTCTTTGTACCGGTTACGGATGGTAACTTCGGTAACTCCAGCTATATCTGCCACATCACGTTGGGTTTTCCTTTCACCGAGTAATACTGAGGCAATATATAATGCAGCAGCAGCAACTCCAGTAGGTCCTCTTCCTGAGGTTAACCCTTTTTCCATAGCTTTTTCTATGATTTCTATGGCTTTGGATTGAACTTCTCCGGAAAGGTTCAGTTCACTGGCAAAACGGGGCACGTAATCCACGGGACTGGTAGGTGGTAATTTGATGTTCAGTTCCCGGGTCAGGAAACGGTAGGTTCTACCCACCTCTTTCTTACTCACCCGGGATACTTCTGCAATCTCATCCAGGGTTCTTGGAACATTACACCGTCTACAGGCAGCGTAGAGTGATGCTGCCACCACTCCCTCAATACTCCTTCCTCTGATGAGCTTGTTCTCCACGGCGTTACGGTAAACTACGGATGCAGCTTCACGCACACTTCTGGGAAGCCCCAGTCGTGATGAATCACGGTCGAGTTCTGAGAGTGCAAAGGCCAGGTTACGTTCTGTTGCACCGGAAATCCTGATTTTCCGCTGCCATTTCCTGAGCCTGTACCACTGGGCCCGGTTCCTGGCGGGGATGTCCCGGCCGTAGATATCCTTGTTTCTCCAGTCGATCATGGTGGAAAGACCTTTATCGTGGATGGTGTAGGTGATTGGTGCACCTACCCTGGTCCGCTTGTCACGCTGTTCATGGTCAAAGGCCCTCCATTCAGGACCCATATCCACCAAGTTGTCGTCAATTACCAGACCACAGGAACCACAAACGATTTCTCCACGTTCATGATCATTTATAAGTTTTTCAGACTGACACTCAGGACATTTAGTCTCGATTTTTTCAATCTCAGACATATCCTGTTTCATCTGTTCTTTTCCTGAAACTTCTACCTTCTCTTTAGCAGTTTCTGGAATTTTTTCAACTAATTCTTGCTTCGTTTCCGTCGCCCCCATTTCTTCTTGGCTTGTTTAGGCACATAAAGTGTCTCTCCAACTCGGTTTTCAAAGTTTTCAGAAATTGATGCAAGGATCTTCACTGATATGTAGGGATCCTTAGTAGGTCCGAAGACATCATGAATAAACCCTACTTTCTTATGACGAGAGTTAAAAACAGACAATCCTAAAGCGGGTGTTTGGTTCGATCGGAGTATAATTCGTCCTCTGTTTGACAAATGTAGTATGCTTCCAAGTTTCTTCATGCACTAAACCGAAAATTTTATATACTTTATCTTCTTCAAGTTCTAGTATATAAATCTTTCGATAGCTTTATAAAAAAAGATCACTAAATGTATCCAAATTTTCACTAATCTACGTGCTATGAATCGGCTGATGGTAACTTAACACTTTTATTCTTAACCTTGCGCCCATAGTAGAGTGCTGCAAGAGCACCAATAATTGTGGGTGCAATATAACTAGCTAAACGGTCTATTAAACTGGCTGCCATCACCACGTCTGCGGAAACCCCAACCACTGCAAAAAGGGCAATCAGAGTAGCTTCTCGTATTCCCCAGGCACCTGGAAGTAGAGGTAAGAGGCTTATCAGAATTCCAATGGTGTATATTATCACAAGGGGTAGTATTGGGGGGTACACGCCCAGTGAACCGAAACAAACATACATTCTCAGCATATCCAAACCCCACATGCCGAATGATAGGACAAAAGCTATGAGGAAAACCTTTCGATCCTGCAGGGCAGTGACGAAACCTGTTGAAAATCGATTGATATAGAATATTATTTTTTCTCTAATTTCATTGAAAGAGATATCCTTTTTGCTTAAACGAACTGCAGTAGGGTGGATAGATTTGGCAATGGATATTATGATCCTTTGAGTGATCTCTTTCCTGAGACCGGCATATATTAGAATTCCAAATATTAAAATGGACACAATGATCATGGCGATGACAAATATTCTGGTTACTGGGGGTATATCCCAGCTGAGCAGGAACAAGGCGGCTATAATTGATATTAAAACAAATGGTAGAAATTCAAATACCCGGTCGGCGGTTGATGTAGCAAATCCAATTTCAAACGGTGTTCCTTCCACTTCCCTTAGCAAATAAGCTCGTAGGGGTTCTCCTCCAGCAGCACTGGGTGTAACATTGTTACCGAATAGGCTGGCCATTAGCATCATGAGTAGGGTACTGAATTTAGGTGAGGTATCCACTACATCCAGGATCAACTTCCATCTTGTGGTCCATATCAAAATAATTCCAGCTTCCAGCACGAAATTTAGGGCAATCCATTCCCATTTAGCATTCTTAAGGGTTTTAATAACATCATTAAAACCTATTAGGAACGTCATAGCGAAGATCAAAAAAGCAGCTACTGCAAAGGTGGCTATGATTTTCCATTTATGTTTTCGCATGATTTCATAAGTGTCCTGCATCAAACACCTCTATTTAAAAACCTCTATTTAAAAAAATCTTTTGGATGTGGGAATAAAATCCAATCCCGATCCAAAATTAACCATAATACATCTAGGATTTAATCCCTAATTACCCTTAAATACCTAAAATATCGGATAAAGATTCACCTTCTTCAAGTTGATGAAGTATTTTATCTTCATTCTTTTTAATTTGTAATGATTTTTGGATCACCTTATGTAGGAGTTCTTCGGTTATCACCACTACCCCGCAGTCATCACCAAAGATCCAGTCTCCAGTTTTTACTTTAACTCCCCCACAGTCTAGAGTAATGTTAATTTCCCCTTCGGCTTGTGGTGTTCCGGCATGGGGAACTACAGAACGTGAAAAAACAGGGTAATTCAGTTCTCGAACTGCACCCACATCACGCATTGCACCGTAGATCACCGTGGATTGAATACCTTTTTTCTGGGCGTATTTACTAAATAATTCACCCCATACTCCAATTTCATCCCCGTCACAACATATAAAAACTATTTCACCTTTTTTGGCAGTTTCAATAGCTTTTAATGAAGTTCCCCAATCGTCTTGTTGGGTTTTAACAGTGAAAACCCTACCACTTATCTTTAGATCATCTTTGATAGGTTTTACACCGGGAATAACTCCATATTCTCCTGTCAAATTTTTTAGGGCATCTGAAATCTGAGAGGTGCTTACTCCTAGGTTTTCCAGGCTAAAATCATCGTTTTTTTCTTTTTTTTGGGATGAAAATTGTCCTAATAAAAAATCAGCGGATATTTCCATTTTTTTACCCATAAAATCAGTCCTGGGGTGTGGTTACTTCTTCAACCATGGTTCTACCAGCCACAACTTCATCAACACTGTGTATGGAACCACCGTACTGTTCAATGGCCTTACTTATCTCCTCAAAGTCCAGGTCATTCCCCTGCATGGTGACTTTTATGTTCTCAGTTTCCTTGTCAATTTCCATGAGAGTAACGTTAACACCTTCCACACCGCTTACTTCACTTATAAATTTAGCAAAATATGGTAATGTTGGTTCATGCGGTTTTAATACATCTAAAACTATTCTAATAAGACCTTTTGCCAATTTAGGCCCTCCAATTGTTTGTAATCCAAGTTTTCATTTTAAATTCCATGTGTAATTCCTTGCATAAATTCTTTATTGCGAATATTATAAAACTTTATGCACCTATGCACTCAAAAATCCACATGAGAAAATTAAACATGTTATTAAGGTTTTTAATAACTTTAAATTAATAAAACAATCAGTGTTAAGTATACTAGGCCATATAATGCTATTTAAACAATGTTAGTGGGAAAGAAGTATTGTTGATTACTTCAATTTTATATAGGAGATGGTTTATAATATTCTGTAGATACTTATTAGCACCATCAAAAGGGCTTTACATGAGTTTTATAAAGTTGTCCAATTTAATCGAAGAGCTTAAGATCATCGGGGAACAGGGAATACCAGTTCTGATTGAAGGTCAAAAGGATGAAAAGGCCTTGAGAGAACTAGGGGTAAATGGTAATTTCATAAAAGTTTCCGGTTCAGGACTTAGACTCTTTGAAATAGCGGAGATAGCAGCTCAATCATCATCAAGAGTAGTTATATTAACTGACTTTGATCGAAAAGGCAATCAACTTGCCAAAAGATTATCAGAGGATATTCAAAGCCTCGGTTCTCATCCGGACCTCCGATTAAGGAGAACCATTATGGGTATAACCCGTCGTTTTATTAAGGATATCGAGAGCCTCCCTCGGCATATGGAACAACTGGAACTTGAAGAAAACCCATCTGGTGGGCAATGGTATTACTATCACTAGTAGTATTTCCAGATACTGATACTTCAGGCTGCATGACTAAGCCTCATTATCAGCAGTATCTATACATTGATGGAGGCCCAAAAAATGGGAAAAGAAGAAATCAGTACAACTAAATATCTTATTCACGCTCAAATAAATGCTAACGGAATTGTGGAGAAACCAGATGTGGTTGGTGCCATATTCGGACAAACAGAAGGACTTTTAAGTAATGATTTAGATTTAAGAGAACTACAAAAAACTGGCAGAATCGGCCGGATCAAAGTTAACATCAACTCAAAAGCAGGTCGATCTAAAGGGGAAATTGTAATCCCATCCAGTCTCGACCGGGTGGAAACCGCTATCCTGGCTGCATCTCTGGAAACTATAAACCGGGTAGGACCCTGCGAAGCCTACATACAGGTTAACAAAGTGGAAGATGTACGGGCAGTTAAAAGAAGGAAAGTAGTGGACCGTGCTAAAGAGCTTTACAAGGGAATGATGGAAGAAGTCACTCCGGAAAGCCTCAAAATGATTGAAGAGGTTAAAGAAGCCATGCGCATCCACGAAATCACCGATTTTGGCCATGATAAACTTCCTGCCGGACCCAATGTAGCATCCTCTGATGCAATTCTGGTGGTGGAAGGCCGTGCTGATGTTTTAAACCTGCTCCGCTACGGTGTGAAAAATGCCATAGCTGTGGAGGGAGTCAGTGTGCCCAAAACCGTGGCCGAACTCACCAAGAAAAAAACCGTAACCGCCTTTTTAGACGGAGACCGGGGTGGTGACCTAATTCTCAAGGAACTTCTCCAAGTAGGGGAACTGGACTATGTAACCCGCGCTCCTCGCGGTAAAGAAGTGGAAGATCTCACCAAAGATGAAGTAATGGTAGCTTTACGGGATAAAATACCGGTAGAACAGATCTATCATGACCTGGGAATAAAACTGGATAAACCAGAAAAGAAACCAGCAGACAAAACTCCTGATAAAATCAAACTACTCAAGGGAATACTCAAAGATGTTGAAGGCTCAGGGAACGCTGAGATCCTGGATGATGCATTAAACATCCTCAAAGAAGTCAAAGTAGAATCCCTCTATGATGAAATAAAAGGATTACAGAATGAGGGAGCCTACGCTGTGGTCTTCGATGGAGTGGTAAGTCAGCGACTGGTTGACATTGCCAAGGAAAAAGGACTAAAACAGATCGTAGCCGTAAGAATGAGTGAAGTTGTCAAAAAACCCAGCCCCCTAAAAATCATTACACGATAAAAATGGGATATAAGTGATAATTTCCCACGACAAATCTTGATTATACCAGATTAGTCAATGATAACTATGGGGTAGCCTGTGGTTATCCAATATTTTATTTTCATTTATTTTATCAATTTTTTTAATTTAAAGCAGATTTCACCCAAACCAAAATACGGGGTTAAAAAAATTTTGAGGTATGATCATGTATATTGACATGAAAAAAGAGTTTTTAAAAGATTTTCAGAGCACGGCTGATATTCAAATACCTCAAGATCCCTTGGAAAGGGTAATTGGTCATGAAGATATTATAAAATTTGTTAAAATAGCTGCTAAACAGCGTAGAAATCTCCTTCTAGTGGGTCCTCCAGGTATAGGAAAATCCCTCATAGCTCAGGCAATTGCAGTTCACCTGGCCGAACCACAAGAAGAAATAACTGTAGTTCAAAATCCTGAAAGGCCAGAAAGGCCTTTCGTAGAAATTAAAACTCGCAAAGAAATAGAAAGTGAAATCAAAGATTTAGAAATGGCAGAGGGAGAGTTGGTAAGTCCTCAGGATGTTCCGGAATTGGTGGCAGAACGATTAGGATTCCGTTGCCCCAACTGTGAAAGCTACACCAATGCCTATCAAAGTATCTGTCCCCAGTGCGGGGCAGACAAATATTCTCATATCAACGCCCGCCGGAAAAACCTGGGTGATCTTTTGGGAATGTTCGAGATGAACAGTGGTCCGGTAAGCATTCCCCAGGACCGGGTTACCACCACCCGCATGAATCAGGGTAGGGAAGAAGTGGTGATCTACCAACGCTCCGATGGGGATAAAATAAAAATACTGGACCAGCACGCCCTGGAAAAGAGAAGGGAAATGGTTGAGGAAAAACCCAAAAATATCATAGTCCCCCTGGAAAGAAAAAGTTTCATCCAGGCAACTGGTGCCAGTGAAACAGAATTACTGGGTGATGTTCGCCACGATCCCTATGGAGGGCATCCTGATCTTGGAACTCAGCCCTATGAAAGAGTTGTTCCCGGCGCAGTTCATGAAGCACATGAAGGAGTTCTTTTCATTGATGAAATAGTCCATATAGCATCTCTACAGCGTTACATCTTGAGTGCCATGCAGGATAAGGTCTTCCCCATAGTGGGTAGAAATCCCCAAAGCGCAGGAAGTTCAGTTAAAGTGGAAGATGTTCCCTGTGATTTCATCTTCGTAGCGGCCTGCAACATCCGGGACATCCAGTACATATTACCACCACTACGCTCCCGTATCCAGGGAGAAGGATACGAGATATTAATGCGCACCACCATGCCAGATACCGACGAAAACCAGGCGAAAATGGCACAGTTCGTGGCCCAAGAGATTGAACTAGATGGAAAAATACCCCACGCCACCCGGAGCTCTGTTGAAATAATCGTGGAAGAAGCCAGAAGGAGAGCCCGCATAATAGATGATCAAAGGGATGCATTGACCTTAAGACTTCGTGATCTAGGCGGTCTGGTGCGAATGGCCGGTGACATGGCAGTTATGGATGGAAGTCAATTGATTGAAGATAAACACATAAAATTCGCTGTTAAAAATGCCATATCCATTGAGGATCAGATTCTGGAACGTTACCAATCCTTTGAACAGGCCATGGACCGGGATCTTTCCAGTTCACAGAAAATTTATTCCACCAGAAAAGGCATCCCCAATGACCATGTGGACCGTAGCTATCTTTAAGAACCCATTATTCTTTGGGGTTATTTTTTTGTTTTTATTATGAAATTTCTACTACTAATTCAATATTAAGCTTGAAAATGAAAAGATTTAATTATTTCAAGCAGGATAGTGTTATAAGGATAGCTTGTATTTTAGTTTAACCAATAAAAAAATTTATTATTGATACTATGAACCATTATTCCAACGGAAACTGGAAATCATCACAGGGAGATCCCACCCAAATCAAAAGATTCACGGGAAGTCCTTCTGATTACCCTCAGGAGAAGAACTTTTTAGAAGCCTTTGACCTTCCGGAAATGATGGAAGACTACCTATTTGAACTGGAAATACGTAACTACTCACGTAATACTATTAAAACATACAGATCCATCATCAACAATTTTTACAACTTTCTAAGAGATGAAAAGGAATTGTTTGATGAAAGACAGGTCTTAAGGGGTTTTAAACGTTACATACGTTACCTCAAGCGTGAGAAAAATGTTTCACAGAATTACATTTACCTGGTTACGGTGGTGGTCAAGAAATTCTTCGAGTTCGGTGGAATACACATTTTGGAGGAGATTAAGACTCCTAAAAGAACTAAATCCCTCCCCAAATCCCTAAACGAGGATGAGGTTAGAAGTCTGATTAATGCTCTGGATACCTACAATCCTGTGGATTCAACATCAACTACATCTGAATCTCTAAAACTCAGGAATAAGTTAATATTAGCCTTGTTGTATTCTTCGGGTCTTCGTGTATCGGAACTGGTAACAATTCAAACTAACCATGTGGATTTGGATGAGAGAACCATCCGGATCAGGGGAAAGGGTGAAAAAGACAGAATAGTTCTTTTCGATGATGCCACCAAGGTTATGATTGAGGATTTCCTGGAGAAAAGAACCTGTGAGAGTGAATATATTTTTGTGAATCGTTCCGGGAACCATCTTACACCCCGCTATGTTCAGATGATGATCAAGGATTATGCACGGGTAGCGGGTATCAAAAAGAAAGTAACTCCACATATATTAAGGCATTCCTTTGCCACACACTTATTAAAAAATGGTGTAGATATCCGGGCAATTCAACAGCTTTTAGGCCACTCTAACCTGTCTACAACTCAAATATATACCAGTGTTGATATGGAAACACTTAAAAACGTTTATGACCGTGCCAAATTGCGGTGAAATTTAATATCCCCTTAATATATTATTTTTTTTAAGATTAGTAATATATTTTTACTAATTTTCCTGAAATTCAAACTCGATAAGTGGTGATGATCTTAATTAAATAGATATTATTTAATAATTTTTAATAGTATTATAATAATATTTATATTGATGTATACTGGAAACAGGTTGGACTGGTAGAGTTATTTTATTCAAATCCCGCAGATCAATTTTTGATATTTATTCTAGTTTATTGGAGAAATTTTTAAAAAAAATTTGGAAAAATATATAATCAATTAAATCGATAAACGATATTGGAATAAGATATTGATATTAGATATCGGTGATCGATATTAATGGAATGGTGTACTGAATGGAGAAATCAGCACTAAGAGAGGTATAATACAAAAATGACATTAAATCGAAAATTCTTCCTGGGGTTTATCAGGATACACATATTATACCATGCCAGTAAGGAAGAGATATATGGTGTGCAAATGATACAGGAACTTAAAAACCACGGTTATGATGTCAGTCCTGGAACAATGTATCCTATTCTGCACTCACTGGAAGGCGATGGTTTTTTAAAAAGCAGGAAAGTAAATGTCCAGGGGAAAATCAGGAAATATTATAAAATAACATCCAAGGGACAGCAAATCCTCAAAGAATCCCGTCAAAAGACAGTAGAACTCATCAATGAAGTTATAGAATAAAAAATTAAATTTTCATGGGGTTATTGGTGAACAAGGTTTTTGAATGGAATCAAACAAGTGAATCTGGAGATTCAACTAATTGATCTGGAATTGGGGGATAAATCCATGTTCAATATTAAATTTAAGCTGTCTAAAGATATATTAAAGGATAATGCACTTAAATTTATAGTTCTCCTGGGCCTTGTTAGTTTACTGGGGGACATGACTTATGAAGGTGCTAGAAGCATCACCGGACCATACTTGGCTTTACTGGGGGCCAGTGCCGCTGCGGTAGGTTTTGTATCAGGGTTTGGTGAACTGGTGGGATACTCACTCCGGTTTGTTTCTGGCTATCTGGCAGATAAAAGCAGGCAATACTGGGCCCTGACTATAATTGGCTATGCAGTGAACCTCCTGGCAGTTCCTCTTCTTGCCCTTGCTGGAAACTGGCCAATGGCAGCCCTACTGTTGATCGCTGAAAGAATGGGTAAGGCCATCAGAACCCCTCCTCGGGATGTGATGTTATCCAATGCCACCTCGCAGGTGGGTCGTGGTTGGGGTTTTGGTCTGCATGAGGCCATGGATCAAATTGGGGCAATACTGGGACCCCTGATAGTTGCGATTATCTTATATTACTATGGTAATTACCAGACTGGTTTTACATTTCTCCTATTGCCGGCAATTCTAGCATTAGCTGTCCTGGTTACCTCCAGATTTCTCTACCCCCATCCACATGACCTGGAAATTCAAGTACCTAAACTAAAAACCAAGGGGTTAATGAGAGTTTACTGGATATATATCGTTGCTGTGGTCTTTATTGCCCTGGGATTCGCTGACTTCCCCCTGGTTGCCTACCACTTCCAGAAGGTCCAGCTGGTTGCCCCGGTAATGATTCCCATTTTCTACTCGGTAGCCATGGGTGTGGATGCCCTGGCAGCCCTCCTGTTCGGAAGATTATTTGATAAGATTGGGATGTGGGCCCTGATAATGGCAGTTATGTGTTCTGCCTTTTTCGCACCCCTGGTATTCTGGGGCGACTTTAACCTAGCATTACTGGGAATGGCGCTGTGGGGAGTGGGTATGGGGGCTCAAGAATCAATAATGAGAGCATCAGTGGCTGAAATGTCCCCATTTAAGGTAAGAGGATCAGCATATGGTGTTTTTAGCACCATCTATGGTTTTTCATGGTTCGTTGGTAGTTTCATCCTGGGTTTGCTCTATGATTTTTCATTCACATCCATGGTGATGTTTTCACTTGGTGCACAACTTTTATCGGTGATTCCTCTATTTATAATCAGGAATTATCGTCCTTGAATAGGATTTTAAAAAAAATATAAAGATTAAACTACAGATCTAAATGAGAGATTACAGTTTTAGATATCAAAATAATCTAAACAGGGAATTTGTTTATAAATTAGTCTTTGGATGGTAGATATTAAACATGGATAATGGGGTGTTTTTTTGTCTTTGAGGGAATTTCCGCGACCGTACTTGGTTTCAAGTAGATGCATTGAATTTGAAGCTTGCCGTTATAACGGCCTTATTATAAGGAGTAGTATGGTGGAAAAGCTTAAAAATTATGCTGACTTTGCCCCAGTATGCCCGGAGGTGGAAATCGGACTGGGAATACCCCGGGAACCGATTCATCTGGAAAAAGACCATGAACAAATAGAACTGGTTCAACCAGCCACTGGATACAATTGCACAGAAAAAATGTTAGAATTTTCAGATTCGTTTTTAAAGTCCCTTGAAGGTGTTGATGGGTTTATATTGAAAAATAAGTCCCCATCATGTGGAGTAAAGGCAGTTAAAGTCTACCAAAAAGGTGGGATGTCAAGACCCTGGACAGATGGGATTGGATTATTCGCTGCAGCTGTTTTCAGATGCTACCCCCTCATTCCAGTGGAAGATGAGGGACGGTTACGTAATTATCATCTTCGTGAAAATTTTCTTACCCGTATTTACACTCTGGCTGATTTCAGGGAAAATGTGGAAAATGGTGATTTCAGCGATATCCTCGATTTTCACCGCAAAAACAAGCTCTTATTTTTATCATACAGCCAGATACACTCCCGAAAACTGGGAAGATTAGTATCAAACTCTAAAAAAATGCCATTCTCCCAACTAGTTCAAAAATATGGGATTATTATGAAAGAGATGCTTAAGAATGATCCCCTGCCCACCGCCAACATCAATGTTCTGATGCATGCATTGGCTCATTTTTCCAGGGATCTTACCTCTCCCGAGAAGTCATTCTTCCTTGATTCTCTGGAAAAATATCGCCAGGGAAGAGTCCCCCTTCTAGTAAACCAAAACTTACTCAAATCATGGATCATCCGTTTTAACAATGAATATCTGGTGGATCAGACTTTTCTCGAACCTTATCCTGAAGAATTAATGGAAATAACATTCATTTAATCAATTCCCTTCAATTTAATATATTATCCTTCATATTCAATTGCATTGTAAAATCACCAACTACTAAACAGGATCCTAATTTAGGGATTTACCGGATTAGAGGGTCCATTAGTCAAAGGGATCAAATCATAATAATCAACCAATCGCGGGATGAAGTATGATCCATGCTGAACGTATAAAAAAACTGAACCAGAATCCGTTGAAGGATGGAGATTATGTTTTGTACTGGATGCAGGCATCTCCCCGGGCACTCTGTAACCATGCGCTGGAATATGGTATAAAAAAAGCTAATAGGCTTAAAAAACCTTTATTAGTATTTTTTGGGATAACAAACCAATTTCCAGAGGCCAATAATCGGCATTATACTTTTCTTATCCAGGGACTTCAGGATGTTCAAGATGCACTGAATAAAAGGGGAATAAAAATGGCTATCCAGATGGTCTCCCCACCAGAGGGTGCAATTGAACTGGCCGAGAATGCTTCAATGGTGGTTGTGGATAGGGGTTACCTCAATATACAACGTGAATGGGTTAATAAGGCCATAAAAGGGTTAAAATGTCTGTTAATGCAGGTGGAAACCAATGTGGTAGTTCCTGTGGAAACTGCATCTGCCAAGGAAGAATATTCGGCCGCCACTTTCCGCAGAAAGATCAATAAAAAACTGGATGAGTTTTTAGTACCTCTTAAAATGGAAAATCTAAGTAAGCATTCTCGTGATATTGATGTGGATTCAGTCTCTCCTGATAATCCACATTCTATTATTTCTCAGTTAGGATTAAAATCTAAAGTAGCTCCTGTTAGTAAATATAGTGGTGGAACTTTGAATGCCATTAAACTACTGAATACTTTCATTAAACATAGTCTTGATAAATTTCCTGATAGAAATGATCCCAGCACAGACTACCTATCCCATATGAGTCCCTACCTTCACTTCGGCCAAATATCCCCATTACATGTAGCACTGAAGGTTTTGAATACAAAAAGTCCGGGTAAATCTGCCTTCCTTGAGGAACTTATCATCCGCAGGGAACTGGCTGTAAATTTCGTTTATTACAACCCTGAATATGATAACTTAAAATGTCTTCCTGATTGGGCTTACAAAACACTCAATGAACATCAGAAAGATAAACGTGAATATATTTATTCCCTAAATGAATTTGAAAATTCAGGAACTCATGATCCATACTGGAATGCAGCTCAAATGGAAATGGTTCACTCTGGAAAGATGCATGGATACATGCGCATGTACTGGGGTAAAAAAATTCTGGAATGGACTCATGATCCAGAAGAAGCCTACCAAATAGCTCTTAAACTTAACAACATGTATGAATTAGATGGTCGTGACCCCAATGGTTATGCAGGGGTGGCCTGGTGTTTTGGTAAACATGATCGGGCCTGGAAAGAGCGGGAGATATTTGGGAAGGTACGCTACATGAATGACCGAGGTTTACGCCGTAAATTTAAAATAGATAATTATGTAGATGGAGTGAATAACTTGGTAAGTTAAACCATGGATTAATTTAATTCATTTATATTTTAAACTTGTATAAGTTCCCCTTTGGGAATTAGAAATTAATCTCTAGGATAAGTTTATATTCCTCATTGAATCTAATAATTAAAGGAGCTTCATTGAAGCTTCACCTAACTTTCTGAAGATTTTTAATATTTATATGGATGGATATGAATTATAAGTACGGCAATATCTGCTTTATGAATGTTTAAGTACCAGCATATCCGAAAATTCTACTAAAGAGTGATAAAAATGGAAATCAGTATTGATAATTATTTCCAGAAGAGGCATTCGCTTTTCGCATGGCGTTCGAATACTTCTCTGGTAAACAAAGTGGTCATGGCCTTTTTCATGGCCTGTATCACTGGAATAATGGCTCAAGTGGTAATTCCCCTTCCTTGGACTCCGGTTCCAGTGACAGCCCAAACTTTCGCTGTTCTAATGGCTGGTGTAGTATTGGGCCGTTGGTGGGGTGGGATTAGCCAGGTAATGTATCTGGCAGTGGGACTACTGGGAGTGCCCTGGTTTGCAGGCCTCACTGGTGGTTACGCAATTCTTTTAGGTTCTACCGGAGGATACCTTCTGGGATTCATCCTAACTGCACTATTACTGGGTCATTTCACCGATAAATACACCCAATCCAGAAACTTCCGCCCCATGTTAGGGTTGATGTTACTGGCTAACTTTACCCTTATCTACATTCCAGGGCTTTTAGGATTAGGATTATGGGTATACATGGTTAAAGGCACATTTCCCACATTTTTAACCCTAATCAGCATGGGTCTTTTACCATTCATTCTAGGAGATCTGGTAAAGATCGGTGGCGCAGCAGCACTAACCAAAGCAATAACTCCTAAAGAAGAATATTAAACCCCACTAAAATTTTTTAATACACAAAATTGGTCTGGATTTAGGTCTATGGTGAAGATAACACCAAATGATATTGGTTCTGAACCAATAAAGATCAGAGCCCATCATCTTCTATGCATTCAAGGGTTTCAGGGACTTGGTTACAGTGAAGAATTCACCATTAACATGGCCCGGATAACTGAAAAAATCCGGAACAACCCCTCTTTTTTTATTAAAGTTATCACTGGAGCAGATTCTATCTGTAAATACTGCCCTCATCTTCAAAAGGATTTATGTAATATGGGAACAGATTCTGGGGAAGGAATTAGGGCTATGGATATATCAGTGCTGAAAGAATTAGATATAGAATCTGGATCTTTAATTTCATCCTCCCAAATCACAGTTTTAACTGATAATATATCGCCTAAGGCAGTAAAAACTATTTGTGGGAATTGTGGTTGGCGTGAGGATTGTCTTTACTTCCGGGAAAAATGTTTAATTTAACCAATCGAAAAAAATTCTACTGGAAGACTACATGATACATTTAGGTCCCAAAACATAAAATGCCCTGAGAAAATGTATTAACATTCCTAAATGTAAATAGGGAATAGTAGGATTAAGGAAAGAAGGGAAAACATGGAAAATGAACACCTAAAATTCATGTTCGAGGCTCAAAAAGAGGCTGAGAAAAGTCTGAGTAATGGTGGAATTCCTATAGGTGCCGTTCTTGTAAAAAATGGTGATATAATAGGTAGAGGGCATAATAAAAGGATTCAAATGGGGTCTAGCATTCTTCATGCAGAAATGGATTGTCTGGAAAATGCAGGAAGGCTGAAATCAGTTGATTATAAAGATTGTGTAATTTACACCACCCTTTCACCATGTGCCATGTGTTTGGGGGCAATAATTCTCTATAATATTCCTCTGGTGGTTATGGGGGAGAATGAAAACTTTAAAGGTCCAGAACAGTACTTAGGGGAACAGGGAGTGGAGTTAATCAATCTGAACCTGGATTCGTGCAAAAAAATGCTGAGGAACTTTATTGAAAACCATCCTGAAATATGGGATGAGGATATTGGAATATGATATGTGATTCATCTGATGTTATCGTGGATTCAATAGGTAAGGTGCTTTTTTTATAGTTTAGGATTTTTGGATATTAAGATATAAAGGAAAATTATTTTATAAAAAAATTACAATAATTAGATAATGTAATGAATCTTAAGTAAATCTTAAAGTTCTGTAGTAAAAGAGTTTTTTTCAAGGTGAAAAAATCTTGGAAAAATTGGAAGATTTAAGAAAACACTAAAAAGGGTATATGGCGAAATGGGGTGATAAAAATGGTTAAATGGGGACCAGTAATTGTGGGATTTATTTTAGCAGTAATCCTGGGTAACTTATTCGGGCTTTATGTGAATCAGTATTGGGGGGTGAACCTTGGACTATTCATCGCAGGTTTTATAGTTGGATATTGGGTCCATGAGGGAATAATTGGTGGTCTGTGGAATGCTACAGTAGCCGGTGCATTCGGATCCATTGTGCTGGCCATTTTACTGATTATTGGAGGGACCATCTTCGGGGGCATAGCAGGTCTAGCAGCAGGAGCAGTAACTGGTTTTACAATAATAATAGTGTCTTTAATCGCTAATATCGTGTTTATGGGTGTTGGCGGTGCCATTGGTGGTATGCTTGGTGGAAGTGATTAAAATCAATTAATCAATTACTTAGAAAAATCAATTAATTTTTCTATATATTTTTTTAACTATTTTCTATTTTTTTAATCTAATCTAATTAATTCTCTTATTTAATCATCATGTCTTTAGAATCATTTTAAGGTCTGTTATTTATTTTAGTTCATTTATTAAGCTCATTATTGTTTTTAATGGTATTGAATCATATTCTGTGTTTGTATAAAGACCCATTACTTGTAATTCATGATTAAATCCAATCAAAGATTTTCCAAGCATTCGTCCATTAAAATCTGTGCATCTTCATTTTCAGAGTTTATAATCAGGGTTTTCCTGAAACATTGTGCTGCCTCTTCGAACTGGTTTAGTTCCATGAATGCCACTCCCTTATTACTCAGGAAAATCTCGTTGTCTGGTTCCAGAAGCAGTGCTTTATCATAACACTCCACAGCCTCATGGAAACGGTTTAGTTCCATCAAAGCATTACCCTTACGATTCCAAGTGGAAGAATCTGGTTCATCGTCCAAACAAAGTTCCAAGGAACGATCATAACAGTCAAGTGCATCTTCAGCCCGGTCAATTTGGGATAATAGGTTCCCTTTAGCATTCCATGCTTCTGAGTCATGTGGGTCTAATTTCAGAATTTTATCATAACAATCCAATGCATCACTGAAACGTCCCATCATCTCAAAAATGAAACCCCTCCAGTATAACACCAGCATATTATCGGCATTGATCTTCAGAGCCCGGTCACTGGCTTTAAGTGCTTCTTCCGGCCTATTAGAATTTAAAAGAGCTATGGCCTTATTATTTAAGACATATTCGTTGTCTGGTTCCAGTTCCAGGGCCTGATCATAACATTTCAGAGCTTCCGGAAACTTTCCCAATCGTGAAAGATTATCTCCTTTTCGGTTAAGGAGGTAAACATCGTTAGGGTCGATTTTTAAAGCAGCACTGTAACATACTACTGATTTATCGAATTTCCCTACATCAAAGAGTATATCTGCTCTTTTGGTGATCATCGCTTTCTCATTGATTTTAGCACCTTCCCATTCTTCCATGGGGAGCTTACGGAATCTTATAACTTGAAAAAGGGATTCATCTTCAGTGTGTTCAGGGTACATCTTACGAAATTCAGATTCTAGTTCTGAAGCATCCTGAAAACCTTCCTCCAGGCTCAGTTCATCATTTTTGATCAAATCCGAGAATTTAATCACATCCACTTCGGTGACTTCAGCTTCGAAGAGTTTTTTACGCTCTTTGGAAATTAGATTCCAGTAGCAGTGCAGACGATCTCCCTGGGATAAAGGTTTTTTCCATAACTTTCGGATGGTGGTTGTTTTTTGACCAGTTATCAAGTCTAAATGACGGCTTCCAAATAGCAGGATCGGTATTTAACACCCTCCATTAAATGTTATTTATGAAATATTGTAAAAATTTTAAATTTATTTATAAATCAATAGTTTATTAATAATTAACAAAATATCTGGATGTTTCTAATTTTTCTATGACTTAAAAAAAAACTTCCAAAACTTCCAAATATATCAGTTAATTTCATTTTATCCGTATCTATATTATTTCATCACCAAACTCGGCGGTTTTAATCTTTACTTTTCCCAGTGTTGGTTTAATCTTTAGGGCTATTTCTCGGAGTTTCTGGGGGTCAGTGTTAGGAGTTTTCTTCAATTTTTCATCAAGGACAGTTTTGTTCCGGAACTGCTGCAGGGTGTAAATGTCACACTGTATGTTCTTGGAGATATTCTCCACATCTTCCAGTTCTAGGAGTCCCGGAACATAGGTGGTCCTGCATTCCAGGAAACAGGATGAATTGGCCACAATTTTCATACTTTCTTCCACCTTTCTGCCAATTTGGGCACCAATAACTTCATGGTATTTGTGGAAAGGGGCTTTCACATCTAGAGCTACGTAATCCACCAGTTCAATTATTTCAGAAAGCCTCTCTGGATAACACCCATTGGTGTCCAGTTTGGTTTTCAAACCTTTCTGCCGGGAATACTCCAGGACCTGCCGAACATCTTCAATCTGCATCAGTGGCTCTCCCCCGGTAACAACCACGGCATCAATGAAGTCCAGGGCGTCATCAATCTCATTTCTAATATTGGATAATGAAAAACTCTCTCCCCCATCAATAATCTCCGGATTATGACAGTAGGGGCATTTTAAAAGACAACCACCTGTAAATATAACCAGGGACATTTTACCCGGATATTCAACTGAGGAAAATATTACTCCTCCAATTATCATTTTATCTCCTGGCAAGTATTAACATCACTGATCTGCCGGTCTTATGATTAATTTTATTTGTTAATCTATGATTCAATTTTACAGATAAGATCACAGTCACATTTTCCTTTGACTTCACCCTTTCATCCCCTAAATCCACCAGGCATCTTTAAACCATTTTATCTTATTTCCATTGTAATTTAACCCCTTCTAAGAGGGGTATGTTTCATTTTAGAATATTCCCCAATACATTAATAAACTGTTCATCTTCTTCTAGGGTGGCTACACTCACTCTTATGTAATAATCATCCAACCCACGGAAAGAACTGCAATCTCGGACTATTATACCGTTTTTCATGAGTTCTTCTGAGATTTCTTTGGAGTTCATCCCGGTACCACGAACATCTACCAGTATGTAGTTAGCCAAGGACTGATAAACCTTCAGCTCCGGGAATTTGGACATTTCCTGGTAAAGGTAATCCCTGCTCTTGATGGATAGTTGGGTGGATTTAGCAATGTAATCCGGATCATCTAAGGTGGCTACTGCAGCGATATAGGATAATCGAATAAGACTAAAAACAGGTTTAACCCGGTGCATGTACTGGATGAAGTCTTCATTCCCTATGCCATAGCCAATTCTCATACCAGCCAGTCCCATTACCTTGGAAAAGGTTCGTAGGATGAATAGGTTGTCATATTCTGCCAGGAGTTCCAGGTTATTAACACCGGAAAACTCCCAGTAAGCTTCATCAACCACCACCAGGGCATCAGTACTTTCTAAAATAGTTCTAATATCCTGTTTATCAATCAAACCCCCGGTGGGATTGTTGGGAGTGCACAGGAAGATGACCTTTGTCCGGGGAGTGATTGCTCCCAGTACCGAATCGAGATCCAACTGATTTTTCTCAATATCCCAGCGGGCATAAACTGGAACTGCCCCGTGTATGTTGAAGGTGAATTCATAGTACATGTAGGATGGTGGATGGACAATGTACTCATCACCAGGTTCCATCAATGTCTTGGCCAGAACATCCAGAATCTCATCTGCACCATCTCCTCCTATGATAATATTCTCAGAATTCACACCGGCATATGCTGCTATCTTACCCTTCAAATCATCAATATTAGATTCTGGATAGGTGTGAATTCGGTGGAGATTCTCTTCCAGGGCTTCAATAGCCTTTGGTGAGGGGCCAATGGGATTTTCATTGGACCCCATCCTAATTATTTTAGCAGGATCAAGACCATAAGCACGGGCCAGATCTGCATTGGACCGGCCAGGAACATATGGATCAAGTTCATTAACTGTTTTTTTCACATTAACCATTAAAATCAATCCAGCAACGTTTTTATCACGATATAATTATTTATTAAGCATGATCCTTCAATAGCATCCATTATGTATAATCTACATCTATTATCAGAGGACCATAATTATTCTCTACTTTGACGAGACAGTTTTAAATAACGTAACGCATTATCTTTAATCTGTTTTATTTCTTCTTCTTTAACTTCGCGCACAACCTTGGCAGGAACACCCATTATCAAACTCCCTTCCGGGAAAACCTTTCCTCCAGGCACAACTGATCCAGCGGCTACTATGCTGTTTTTCTGGATATGGCTGCCATTGAGTAATGTGGCATTCATACCAATTATGCAGTTATCATCAACACTGCAACCATGAAGCACAGCTGCATGTCCCACTGAAACATAATTTCCCAACTTAAGGGGGAAGTCTCTTGAAGAGTGTAGTACAGAGTTATCCTGCACATTGGAAAAGCTGCCAATAGTTATACTTTCTATATCTCCCCTGATCACCGCATTATACCAGATGGAAGAGTTCTCACCTATAACCACATTTCCAATGGTGTGCACACCCGGGAAAATCTGGACACTGGGATGAATCATAGTCTAAATTATGATTTCTATTCTTAAAAACATTTCACAAAAGACTGTTGGGATTTTAATTATTTGATTATTCTTAGAATTATTCTCAGAATTATTTCTAGTATTCACTTATTCAGTTTAATATTCATGGAATTCGTTTTAAGTATTCGTAAATTTTAGTTAAAAATTACTGAAACTTAATTAGTGTAATCTACACTTAAAAATGAAATTCACTTATTAAAATTTAATTAACACGTGTAGAATAAAAAAAATATTTAATAATGAAGGTATGAAGGTGTTTGGAAGGAAATCTTACTTTTTATCCTTTATTTCCTGTTTCTGGTGGTGTATGACTATTTTATTATCGGGTATATCCCGGTAGATTATAGCCCCAGATCCCACTGAGGTGTTTAAACCAATGGTCACTCCTGGATTGAAACTGGAATTTATACCGGTTTTGACACCATCCGCAAAGATAACACCCATCTTACGCCTTCCACTATTAATTCTTTTCCCCTTAACTGTTACCTTAACCCCTCCATCATCGAAACGGAGGTTGGCAATGTTAGTACCTGCAGCCAGGTTGCAATCGGCTCCAATAATAGAATCTCCAACGTATGAAAGGTGGTTAACATTTGTACCGTCCATTATTATTGAATTTTTAATTTCAACAGCGTTCCCAACATTGACATCGTTACCGATGGAGGTGTGTTTACGGAGGAAAGTGTTGGGACCTATATCACAGTTTTCTCCAATGTAAACCGGCCCCATTATGTAGGTTCCGGAGCGGATGATACTACCCTTTTTGATAATAACCGGGCCGTGAATAGTAACCCCTTCCTCGATTTCACCTTCAATCTGGTTTTGAGATGCCTCCAAGTAGTGTTCATTTAATTCCAGGAATTCCCAAGGACGCCCCACATCGATCCATTTGTCCTGGGACACCAAGCCTAAAACCTGTTTATCCTCTTTGATCTGGATTTTAAGAGAATCTGTTATTTCATACTCTCCCCGTTCAGACTTTTCAGTTTTTTCAATAGCCTGGAAGATACTGGGGTCAAAGAGATAAATTCCAGCATTTATAAGGTTACTGGGTGCCTCACCAGGGTCAGGTTTTTCTACAATGTCCTGAATACAGTCTCCTTCCAGTTCCACCACTCCAAAAGCAGAAGGATCCTCAACTTCGGTGAGAACCAGAATTGATTGGGCATGGGATTGGTGATATTTATCCATTAAATTTTTTATTAATTCATTTTCCAGGATTATATCCCCATTGGTTACAATGATGGCATCATTATTGGTCCCTGCCAGATTTGCTACTTGTCCTATGGCGTGTGCAGTTCCCAAGCGTTCTTCCTGGATCACGTAGGTTATGTTAACTCCTAGGCTTTTCCCATCTTTAAAATGTTCCATAACAGCTTCTTTTTGGTAACCCACTATCATGGTAACGTTTTTTATCCCTGCATCTCGTAAAGCTTCAACATTATACTCTAGGAGAGGTTTTCCACCTACAGGGAGCATTGTTTTTGGCCGGGTGAGTGTCAGGGGCCTCATCCGGGTCCCTTCACCGGCTGTAAGTATAATTGCCCTCATTCAAACTCCTCTTAACATTCTTTCCATTTCCTTCGAGATCTATTTAGCTGAACTTCCCATTAATCTGAAATTTCAAAAAAATTTTTTATAAGAAATCATTGATGAACTTTGCTGCTTTGGCATGTATCATCCGTGCTTTGTCTTCGGTTTTTCCCTCCAAAGTAATTCGGATGAATGATTCAGTTCCGGAAGGTCTTACCAGAACCCAACTTCCATCAGTGAAAGATATCCTAACTCCATCTTTAAGGTTAACATCGGCCACATCTTCATAGGCAAGGGGAAGATCAGTTTCGGCTTTTCCCATGATGGGATCCTTTTGATCTTCCTGGCAGTCAATTTTATCCCTCATGGTAGGATAACTGGGAAGCTGATCTAAAAGTTTGGAAAGGGGTCCTTTACTCTGAACCAATTCAATAACCCTCAGAGCGGATAAGATCCCATCGGGACACATGCAGAACTGGGGATGTAACCATGTACCGGATGGTTCACCTCCGAAGTTTGCACCGATGGTGTGGATCATCTCAGCCACGTGCACATCGCCTACTTTGGTTCTCTCCACTTTTCCCCCTACTTCGTCCATGGCACGGTCAATACAGGCCGAGGCATCCACAGTGGTAACCACACAGCCACCTATCTCTGCTGATACCAGGGCTAATAATTTGTCAAAATCAGCCATTCTTCCCTTATCATCCACGGCTATCATGCGATCGGCATCACCATCATGGGCTATCCCTAAATCTGCTCCAGTGACCTTCACTACCTTCATCAGTTCCTGGAGGTTAGCTTCCGACGGTTCTGGTTTCCTTCCAGGGAAGAAACCATCAGGCTGAGCATTAAGACTAGTCACCTTACAACCGGCCTTTCGGAGGATGAGTGGTGATAGGTATGATGCAGCGCCATTGGCACAGTCAACAACCACCTTCAATCCGGGTTTAATATGCATCAAACCCAGGATATTTTCAATATAATCATTAACAATTGGACTTATATCTGTTATTTTACCAATATCTTGCCAGGATGCTTTATAAAAATTATTTTCATGAATTATTTTCTCGATAGTCCTTTCTTGTTCCTGAAGGTATGCCATTCCATCAGGGTTCCATAATTTAATCCCATTATCTGGTGAGGGATTGTGAGAAGCAGTGATCATTACTCCAGTATCAGCATTCAGTTTCATGGTGGCGTAGCCAACCACTGGTGTGGGTACCATTCCCACGGCTAAAACATGACAGCCACCCTGCAGTATACCTGCAGTAACTGCTCTTTCCAACATCAGGTTGGAAGTTCGGGTGTCATATCCTACTACAACTACATGACCTTTACCCAGGTAAGTTGAAATGGCTTTTCCAACATTTAAAGCTAGTTCTGGTGTTATTTCTTCTGCTATTTTTCCCCTTATCCCAGAGGTGCCGAAGAGTTTTGGAATCTCCTGATCCATAGTTTAAGCTCCGAATTTGGTGGATCGGTTCATGAGATCCATGAGTATGTTCATAATATCGCTACCCCTTATCCTGGAAAGACCACCACTGGCTGCAGCCCGTTCATTGAACTCTTGAACCTGGTCCACCCGCACATCCGGACCTTTGATCACCAGGGGAACCGGGTCTCCAGTGTGATCCATCACTGATATGGGAGTGGAGTGATCCGCAGTTAGGATGAAGTAAACATCCTCTAATTCCATTACCTTCCCAATAACTGCATCAACCCTTTCAATAAATTCAACCTTTTCCTTCAAGTTACCATCGTGGCCTGCTTCATCAGCACCGTCAATGTTTATGAGTAGGAAATCATAATCAAGGGAAGCATTTTCCAGAATGCTGCTGGTAATACTGTCCAGATTGGTGTCCACTCCACCAGTAGCCCCTTCCACTTCTATTATATCCATGCCTGCTATCTGTGCAATACCCTGAATAAGTCCAGTTTCAGCTATACATGCAGATTTAACCCCATATTTTTGATTGAATGGTTCTGCATTCGGCACTGCACCAGCACCCCTTGGTAAGGTGATGTTAGCGGGAGGTTCTCCCTTTTCCGCACGTTTAAGATTAACAGGATGGTCCTTTAACATTTCATAGGATTTTTGGATCACTTTATTAAGGATGCGGGCGGTTTTTTCAGCCTCAGGAGAGCCATCAAGACCCACCACTTTTTTAGGTTCATTTCCCTCATGTTTGGGGTCAGCATCAGATATTTGATCGGATAGGCCTTCTCCCCTTAAAACCAGAACTGCCCGGTGTCCAGTAGATTCTTTAAATATGATATCCACGTCTTCTTCCAGTTCCATGGAGTTTAAAGTTTCTGCCAGTTCTGGGGTGCCTTCTCTGATTCTCCCGGCTCTGCGGTCAGTGATGATGCCCTCTTCATTGGCGGTGGAGAAGTTACAGCGGAAGGCTATATCTCCAGGCATTACTTCTACTCCCACTCCCGCAGCCTCGAAAGGTCCCCTTCCGGTGTAAACTTGATAGGGATCATAACCCAGTATGGACAGGTGTGCAGTATCACTACCTGGCCTTATTCCTGGTTTTATGGAGTCCATAATTCCATTAACCCCTAACTGTGCCATTCGGTCCATGTTTGGGGTTTGAGCTGCTTCTAGGGGGGTTTTACCTCCTAATTCCTTAAGGGGGCGGTCTGCCATCCCATCAATTATCATTATGATTCCCTTCATGCTATCACCATACCATGATATTGCCTATTAAAGCTCCTGCCATAGTGGCCAGAAGATTCACATGCTCGTTAGTGAGATATTTTGATTCAAGAACTGCACCCAGGACACTATCCACAAAACAACCAACAGTACCTGCAATAATTGCAATCTCCATTGTTTTAACGAGATCAGGATATATTCCTAGAATGTAGGCTGCTAGTCCAATTAAACCTGCGCCCATAATCCCTGCAAAGGTTCCCAGAACTGAAATTCCACCATCAGTACCTGGGGGAACTTTTTTAAGGTTAGTTATAAGACGTGGAGTAGTAGCCACCCCTATCTCACTGGCCATGGTGTCAGCAGTGGCAGTGGCTATGGAACCTATGAATCCGGCGTAGTTACCGAAGGCAGCCATTACAAAGGCCACGATTCCATTGGAGACCACGTTTTTAATGGTTCGAGTCCCCTCATAAATTCCGATCTCCTTTTTGTAATCGTGTTTGTACCGGGTGAATGCAACTCCCAGAATGAGAAATAAAAATATTAATAAAAGCCAGTTTACACCGGCGGCGAAGATGATGATCACGCCCATTATGATCATGAAAATGGATCCCAGGAGATCCAGGGCTTTTCGCACATAGGTGATGAGCCCTATGATCACCAGGAGGACCACATATTCCCAGCTAATCATCTATCTCCCAGATTTAGGATTTTTTTTCGTCAATTACTTTAGTTTTAATTACTTCCACCCGTTTAAGGGGGTAAATCTTCTTGGTTTCATGGTAAACGTAGGAGGCTAGTTTTCCACCAATTATGTCTTCCACCAGTTCCACGAAGTTTTTCTGTGCCGCGGCGTCCACTACCAGTTTTTCAACGGTTTCCCGGATGTAACGCTGCTGGGAGGATTTGGCCCTTTTGATGGTGATGGCCAGGACGTGGATTTTCATTTTCTGTCCGTCTTTACTCTCAGCTTTTACTATGGAGTCGATACGGCTGGTTCCTCTGCGGATCATACTTCTTACATAGTCACTGGTAACCTGGTGGCCTATGAAACGGGTGGTGGCGGTGTCTCCAGCAACTTCACTGATCTGGAATTTAAGTTTCACATACTGTTTACTAAAGTCACCAGTAAGTTCTCTCATGGTGGATTCCACTCTTCTTTTAAGAAGCATATCCGGTTCCCTGGCAGGGGTGGTGCCTATCTCAGCATCTCCGAATTCTTTAGGAGTAGTAATAGTGTACCATTGTTTATCTTTCCATGTATCTCGTACTCTTCTGCGTCTTGCTTTAGCCATATTAATCACTTATTATTACGTATTATATTCGCGTATTATCTCGTAAGATTTCTATTTTTATAGAACTCGCAGTTCTAGATAAATTCGAAAAATCACAAACCAGTCTAAAAGTTTAGAATCATTTATTATAAATCTCATTCATGGTTTATAAATATTGCCAAAGGTTGATGGATGCATAAAAATCATTCATCTAGGGGCTACTATCGATAGTATCAATGGCCCCACATACCTTTCATTTACTGTTTATATTATTCTTTGCTATTTTTAGATTTTCCCATGCATTAATTTTAATTTGCACCGTTCTATTTTTTTTTGAAGAGTTTTTCTATTTATGGGAAAAGTAGTATAAAGTCATAGTAACTCGGTGGGTAAAATGTTTTCGGTAAGTAGTTTTTCAAATTGCATCTCAGGATTCCCCTTATTCACATAGCCCCTGGTGAGATGATAACCATCGGAGTAAATAGCCATATGGGATCTCATAATGCGCATTTCTATCATTTTCATAAGATATGAAGATATTTCAGCCGACACCAGCCCATATTCCTTCAGATAATTTACTCTTCAATTTTATCCCTTTTTTTTCTCACCATGGTAAATTCATCGCTGTAAAAATAATTATCATTCTAATTAGTTAATACCTAAAACATCCCCTGGTTTCTAAATCCGGGATTAATAACCTGAAAAACTACTTGGGATGTATCTGGGAACTTATAACTACTTGGAATCGTGGGAACCTAATAACGTACATGGAACTTGACAACCGGAACCTAATAAACTCACCATGCGACCAATATGATTGAAATTCCACTTAAAAGGTTCATCAGGAACCAACCTGTTTTTCCAAGGGTGCTCCGGTATTTATGGCCTTTTTGTTCCTGTTTCCTACTCCAGAACCAGAAACTTAAACTGTGATAAATGAATATAATCCCTGGGACCCAAGCTAGCTTGAAACTCCATGGAGTTCCTAAGATGAGTCCCACTCCAATGAAAAGGTAAGTCCATCCTATTAGGACATCAGCCATGGCCATTCCCTGCTCGTAATCCTTATACTCTGATAACAGCTTTCTTTCTGCTATTTTAAGATGAACAGCTATTTTCCAGTCTATTAAACTAATTAACTGGCCAATGAAATGAAATACAAAACCAATGATTAGAACCAGAAAGCCAGCAATAATGTGATCATAGGCAAATAATTCCATCATTTCACCCCTAGGAATAATATTGTCCTGGTTGATAAGTAAAAGTTTTTATTTGAGCAATAATAAAATTTTATTAGATAATAAACTTTAATTCAACCAAGAAATTATTAAAAAACGTGGAAATTTATCATGAATATTAAATACCTGGGATTGAAATTATTCAAAAACAGGAAAATTCCCGGATAACACAACAATTTTGGGGGTAGGGTATGTGGAAAACATCCAATAAATTGTGGATTATAACCACGGCACCGTTGGTGATTGTGGGGTTGGGTTTTATTATTTTTGGAATTATGGCCTCCCCAGAGGCTCTCACTGATGATGGATATTCTCTTAAAAATTTCTACTACTTTATGGGTGGTTCTTTTATCTTTTTCCCACTTATAGGGGCCCTTGGAGTTTATTATTATTACAAAAGGATCAATGATCGGGAGACATTCCTTATCAATGAGGGCATAAGGGGTGAAGCAGAGATATTAAGCAGGGAACAAACTGGAACCTACATCAATGAACAGCCACAAGTTAAATTCAAACTCCTCATCACCACCTCAGACATGGCTCCATACGAGTTGGAACATAAAGAAATAGTAAATCTACTGGACATGGGTTCAATCCCGGAGGGTAAGAAAATGCCGGTGGTGGTGAATCCCAACAATCCCCAGGATATCATGCTGATTTTTGATTGATTAGATGATTTATTGATTGATTAGAACAAATACTGGCCAATTTAGATTTAGCACATGAATAGATTTAGCACATGAATTTAATTTGTATGAGTATCATTAAAATCCTGTTTGGCTTTAAATACAACTCATAGATTACCCATGAACTTCTCATGTTTAATGAAACGCTCTAAAACTTCTTCCAAAGTTCCTTCATCCTCAACTAACTTCAGATTGGCTTTTTTTATCCCGTATTTGGCTTTCATCCCTGCTTGAGCTACAATTATAACTTCACAGTCCCCTAAAATGCTGAGATTCTTAGGCCACTGGTGTTTTTCCTCAGGGTTAATGTTGGTTTCAATGTATTCTACAAAATCCGCTTCATCTCCATCCCATTGGTAAATGTTGAACCCTTTAGCTCGGCCGAAGTGTTCGGTGTTTAGTCGGTCTGATGTTCCAATTGCAATCCTCATGATGTATTCCTCCTATCTAAATTTGATTTGGACCATTATTATAATAGTGATGTCTATTTTAATATTTTGAGCATGGATTTTTAATTGGAACTTATTTTTCACGGTTTTCTACATACAAAAACTGGTCTTTCATCAGATTCTGCATCCCATGGAAGGTCGTTGTAGTTACTGTATATACTGGTTTCAAAGCCAGTATCTTCCAGTATACTTTCAACATCAGTGGTGTTGAACACTCCAATCTGGTGTTGGTCAACTTCAAAATCCATTTTACCATTTTCCTTAATCAGAAAAAGGAAGTTGGCATTGAAAACCCCATCGTATAATCTGCTCTGGGATATTCGGGCCAGTTGAAGATCCCCCTCCACCACGGCATCTACCAGCATTCTTCCTTCTTCCCAGTTCTCAGTGCAAAATCCCAAGTCAAATATGAGAACTCCACCTCGCTTTAGGTGGTCATAAAATCTTTGGAAGGTAACTTCCAATTCTGAAAGGTTAGTGTGGTAGTTAATGGATGAGAATAGGCAGATGATAACATCAAAATCCCTTTCCAGGTTCATTTCCTTCATATTCCCATGGATTAATTCCATTTCCGGGACCTTTTCCATGGCTATTTCCATCATTTCCCGATTTAAATCCAATCCCACCACTTGGAATGAGTCTGTAAGGTATTGGGCGTGGTTACCAGTACCGCAGGCCACATCCAAAAGATTATTTCCACCAGAACATAGGTACAGATCAACCATCTTCTCAATGAATTCAACTTCACCAGCGTAATCCATCCACTGGTAGATCAGGTCATAGTAACCGGCGAATTTACGATAAAGTTCTTGTTCTGGCATTTTTCAGATCCTTTCATTATAAATATGTTTTTTTTT